>ERZ773183.1493-NODE-1493-length-19419-cov-2.507436_pt1 | contig 19419 bp, 14 predicted proteins | sample MGYA00580532_ERZ773183 | MGnify/ENA primary metagenome ERZ773183 (study PRJEB29015, sample SAMEA2737791) | human gut metagenome | biome: human gut; feature: human-associated habitat; material: faeces | place: China | collected 2012 ... | reverse complement strand
TGGCGATCTATGAGGTACATCCTGGCTCCTGGATGAAGCATCCGGCTACAGAGGAGAATGAGAAAGGCTTTTTCAATTACAGGGAACTGGCGGTGAAGCTTGCCCAGTATGTGAAGGATATGGGCTATACACATGTGGAGCTGATGGGGATTGCAGAGCATCCCTTTGACGGTTCTTGGGGATATCAGGTCACCGGTTATTATGCGCCTACTTCCCGCTATGGAACACCCCAGGATTTCAAATATCTGGTAGATTATCTTCACAGACAGAAAATCGGGGTTATTCTGGACTGGGTGCCGGCACATTTTCCCAAGGATGCCCATGGTCTGGCGAATTTTGACGGAACTGCAGTTTATGAGCATGCAGATCCCAGACAGGGAGAGCATCCGGACTGGGGAACCAAGATCTACAATTATGGCAGACCGGAGGTAAAGAACTTCCTGATCGCAAATGCTCTGTTCTGGATCGAGGAGTGTCATGTGGACGGTCTTCGTGTGGATGCCGTTGCATCCATGCTGTATCTGGATTATGGAAAGAATGATGGTCAGTGGGTAGCCAATAAATATGGCGGAAATCAGAATCTGGAAGCAATTGAGTTTTTTAAGCATCTGAATACAGTGGTTCTTGGAAGAAACCATGGTACTGTGATGATTGCAGAGGAGTCTACCGCATGGCCGAAGGTTACAGGTAAGGCAGAGGATGACGGCCTTGGATTTTCCCTGAAATGGAACATGGGCTGGATGAATGACTTCCTGGAATATATGAAGCTGGACCCCTATTTCCGTAAGTTTAACCATAATAAGATGACTTTCTCCATGACATATGCTTACAGTGAGAAATATGTGTTAGTAATCTCCCATGATGAGGTGGTTCATCTGAAGAAGTCTATGCTGGAGAAAATGCCAGGTGAGCTAGATGATAAGTTTAAGAATCTGAAGGCTGCTTATACATTTATGTTCTGCCATCCGGGCAAGAAGCTTTTATTTATGGGGCAGGAATTCGGTCAACTTCGAGAGTGGAGCGAGGAGAGAGAACTTGACTGGTTCCTTCTTGGGGAAGAGAAGCATCGGGATTTGAAGGATTTTGTGCAGACATTGCTGAAGATGTATCGCAAATATCCTGCGCTCTATGGAACGGATACGGATCCGTCTGGCTTTGAGTGGATCAATGCAGATGACGGGGACAGAAGTATTTACAGCTTCGTAAGGAAATCCCCTACAAAAAGAAATAACCTTCTGGTAGTATGCAATTTCACTCCTGTAGAACGTCCGGATTACCGTGTTGGTGTGCCGAAGAAGAAACAATACACACTGGTTCTGGATGAAAACGGACAGACTGCGAAGAAGGTATTTAAGGCAGAAAAGCAGGATTGTGACAATCGTCCGTTCTCCTTTGCTTATCCGCTGCCAGCTTACGGGGTTGCTGTGTTCCAGTATTAGAAGCTGCCAAATTCCGCAAGGAACAATTCTCACAGACAATTTTCAGATTGCTGTGATAATTTAGTATTAAAAATACCCAAAGAATGGGGCAAATTCGGGTTTTGTTTGTGACTGTTGGGGATTTTTTCCCAGAAGGTGAAAAACCTGTTGCTATTTGGAAAAAGTTGAGATATAATGAGCCCGAACAAAAAGAAATGGAAAAAGTTGTACATGTTGAAAGGAGAATATTGACATGAAGGTATCTAATATTAAAGACATTCAGAAATTTTTTGATGTAGTAGACAGCTGCGCTGGTAAAGTAGAGCTTGTAACTGGCGAAGGTGACAGACTGAACCTGAAATCTAAATTATCACAGTATGTATCTCTTGCAAACATCTTCTCTAACGGTGAGATTCCGGAGCTTGAGATCGTTGCATATGAGAAAGAAGACATTGATAAGCTTATGCACTTCATGATCAACGGCTGATTTGCATAAAACTGTGAAATTGGGATAAATATATTAGGGGATGTGACTTGGTCATGTCCCCTTTTTCTGGCATAATAGAAAGGGGAATACAAAATGGTAAAGATTGACATTATCTCCGGTTTCCTTGGAGCTGGTAAGACAACTCTTATTAAGAAACTGCTGAAAGAAGCATTTGAAGGTGAGCAGGTAGTTTTGATCGAGAATGAGTTCGGTGAGATTGGTATTGACGGGGGATTCCTGAAAGATGCCGGAATCGAGATCCGTGAGATGAACTCCGGATGTATCTGCTGTTCTCTGGTTGGAGATTTTGGTGCTTCCCTGAAGGAAGTTGTAGAGAAGTATCATCCGGACCGTATCCTGATCGAGCCATCAGGTGTTGGTAAGCTTTCCGACGTTATCAAGGCTGTACAGGGTGTGGAAGAGGATGTTGATATTCAGCTGAACAGCTACACTACAGTTGTTGATGCCAAGAAATGCAAAATGTATATGAGAAACTTCGGCGAGTTCTTTGACAATCAGGTTCAGTATGCAGGCGCGATTATCATGAGCCGTACCGATATTGTAGACGAGAAGAAAGCAATGGAGTCTATGGAGCTTCTTCGTTCTATCAATGAGAAGGCAGCTATTATTACCACTCCGATTGAGAAGCTGGATGGAAAGAAAATCCTGGAGGTTATGGAGCATCCGGTATCTCTGGCGGATGAGCTGCTGAAAGAGGAGCATGAGCATCATCACCATCACGATCATGACGACGAGTGTGACTGTGGACATGACCACGATCACGAGCATCATCATCACGACCATGATGAGGAGTGCAACTGCGGACATGACCACGATCATGAGCATCATCATCACGACCATGATGACGAATGTGGCTGCGGACATCATCATGATCATCACCATCATCACGCAGACGAAGTATTTACCAGCTGGGGACGTGAGACTATTAAGAAGTTTACAAGAGAAGGGCTTGAGAAAATGCTGGAGAGCCTTTCCGCTTCTGAAGAGTATGGCGTGATCCTTCGTGCTAAGGGAATGCTTCCGGCAGAGGACGGAACATGGATCTACTTCGATATGGTTCCGGAAGAAACTGAGATCCGTGAAGGTTCACCGGAGTACACCGGACGTCTTTGCGTAATTGGTTCCAAGTTAAATGAAGAGAAACTGGTCAAGCTGTTCGGCGTAGCTTAATGATTGACATATAAACGGGATAAAAGACTTTTGGTAAGCTTATTTGTTGCTGTTTATAAGCGATATATGCGAACGTACTGCTTTTAATTAAGAAAAATACAGGGAGGTTTCTGTAAATGGATGAAATTACAGTACCGATTTATCTCATAACCGGCTTCCTGGAAAGCGGCAAGACCTCTTTCCTTAGCTTTACCCTCCAGCAGGATTACTTTCGTACAGAGGGAAAGACACTTCTCATTCTCTGCGAAGAGGGAGAGGAAGAGTACGATGAAGAGGCTCTTGCAAAAGATAATGTTGTAGTTGAGGTTATTGAGAAAGAAGAAGATTTTACACCGGAGCGCCTTCAGGCACTGGATATTATCCATCAGCCGGAGCGTGTGGTTATGGAATATAATGGAATGTGGCTGGTAAGCAAATTTGAGGAGATGAAGCTCCCGGCAGGCTGGGGAATTGAACAGCACATTACCTGTGTAGATGCAAGCACATTCCAGGTATATATGCAGAATATGAAATCCATTTTTATGGATATGGTTCGTAATGCGGATATGGTTGTGTTTAACCGCAGCAAGAAAGAATATCCTCTTGCAAACTTCCGCAGAAGCATTAAGGTTGTAAACCCAAGTGCAGAGGTTATTTTTGAGGACGAAGAAGGCGAGATGACGGATATTTTCGCAGATCAGATGCCATTTGACCTGGATGCAGAGATTGTAGATATTCCGCCTGAAGATTACGGAATCTGGTTTGTAGATGCTATGGATCATCCGGATCGCTATGTGGGAAAAACTCTTCGCTTTAAGGCTCGTGCAAGACGTCCGAGAGGTATGGGCAGCAAGTTCTTCATTCCGGGACGTACTGCCATGACCTGCTGTACAGATGATACTTCATTCCTGGGATATATCTGTAAGAGTGCATATGCACCGAAGCTGAAGCCCGGCGAGTGGGTTGAGGTGACTGCCAAGGTTGCCTTTGAAAACCGTTCTGAGTACCAGGGCGAGGGAATTGTTCTTTATGCAGAGAATGTGACCCCGTGCGAACCTCTGGCTGATGAGATGGTTTATTTCAACTAATTTGATGATACCAGTGTCAAAAGGTCAAAAAGCTGTTCGTGCTTGCACGATAAGGCTTTTGAACTTGGGACACGCCAAATATGAGAAAGTAGCGATTTACGCAGTAAATCAGCGGATTTCGAATATTTGGAGGATTGCGGGAGCAGCGTAGCTGCGTAGCAATCCGGGTATCAAATGAGTGTCAAAAGACCTTTTGACACTCATATCATTCGATAATAAATGAAAGTCATCTGTTTTATGCTATTGGTTAAGCCGGTTGCGGCAGTGATTACGGGGCTGTGGCTGACCAGAGCTTTGGAATTGCTGTGGAGGACTTTCGTAGTAGAATAAGGAAAATAAGATTATGTATTTAGTTGTTGGACTGGGAAACCCCGGGAAGCAGTATGAGGCGACCCGCCACAATATGGGTTTTGATACGATCGATGTGCTTGTGGAACGTCATAAGATTCCGCAGGGCGGCGTAAAATTTAATGCTATGTACGGTTCCGGATTCATCGGAGGAGAGAAGGTAATCTTTATGAAACCTTTGTCCTTTATGAATTTAAGCGGTGGTCCGGTACAGGAGATGGCTGCTTATTTCAAAATCAATCCGGAGAGTGAGCTGATCATTATTCAGGACGATATTGATCTGGAGCCGGGACAGCTTCGTATCCGGAAGCAGGGCAGTGCAGGCGGCCATAATGGTCTGAAGGACATTATTGGCAGACTTGGCACACAGAAATTCATGCGTGTAAAAATTGGTGTAGGAGCCAAACCAAAAGGATGGGATCTGGCAGACCATGTGCTTGGCCGTTTTTCATCCGGGGACCGCAAGCTCGTGGATGAAGCAATTGAGTTTGCAGCAGACGCTGTAGAAAAAATCATAACAGATGGTCCGGATGCGGCGATGAATGAATACAACCGAAAGAGGGTTACTGAGTAACAAAGGAAGTCCAGCAACAAGCTGGGCTTCTTTTGCCCCTGGAGCGTCCCCAAAAAGCTTTGTGAAAATTATGACGTGCAGATAGCTTGCAGGAATGGTTTCATGTTTTGGGTGGGCTCTGAGGTGCGGCTTTTGAGAAAAGGAGGAAAGCCATGCTTTCATTTACCCAGCCCCTGAAGGGGATGGCAGAATTTGAAGAAATAGAGAAAAGCCTTGAGAAAAATCAGGGCATTGTGCAGATCACAGGCTGCCTGGAATCCCAGAAGGCACATCTGATCCATGGGCTTTCCGGCAAAACACCTATGCGCCTTGTGATCGCAGGAGATGAGCGCCAGGCTAAGGAAATCTTCGAGGACTTGCGCTTTTATGACAAAAATACCATGTTTTACCCGGCGAAGGATCTTCTCTTTTTCCAGGCAGATATTCAGGGAAATCTGTTGATCCGCCAGAGAATGTGTGTGGTAAAGGCACTTCTGGAGCAGAAGGAACTGACTGTGGTTACCAGCATTGACGGCTGTATGGACTATCTGATGCCCCTGGAAGAAATCGGGAAAAAGGTGCTTCATTTCTATTCTGACAGCGTGATCAACATGGATGTACTGAAAAATACCCTTGTGCAGCTTGGATATGAACGCGTAGGACAGGTGGAAATGCCGGGACAGTTTTCTGTGCGCGGTGGTATAGTAGATATTTATTCCCTTACAGAAGAGAATCCATGGAGAATTGAGCTATGGGGAGATGAAGTGGATTCTATCCGAAGCTTTGACGCAGAGAGCCAGCGCTCTCTTGAAAATCTGGATGAGATTGCCATTTATCCGGCTGTGGAGTGGAATGACGGCAAAAAGATGGTATCTTTTGTGGATTATTTTCCCAGGGAAAAAATGCTTCTGTTTCTGGACGAACCCAACCGTATTCTGGAAAACGGACTGGGCGTAGAGGAAGAGTATGCCGCCAGCCGCACACATCGTGAAGAAAAAGGGGAAAAGAACCTTCCGGTTCAGTGGCTTTGTGAATTTTCCAAGGTTCAGAAAGAACTGAATAAGCTTCGTGCTGTGTCATTGTCAGCACTGGAGCCAAGAGGCGTGGAGTGGAATTTTGTCCCGGAGAAATATAATCTGACGGTGCAGAGTGTAACTTCTTATAACAGCAGCTTTGAGCTTCTGGTGGAGGATCTGAAAAAGTATAAGAAAAAAGGCTACCAGATTGCCTTGCTTTCCGGTTCCAGGACAAGGGCGGAGCGTCTGGCGAAGGATTTGCAGGAGCATGAGCTGAATGCTTTTTACGGTTCAGATTATGACCGTGTGATTAATCCAGGGGAAATTATGGTCCTCTATGGACACGCCCGGAAAGGCTTTGAGTATCCACTGATCAAATTTGCGGTGATCACAGAGTCCGATATTTTCGGTCAGGAGCAGAAAAAAAAGAAAAAGAAAAAAGTCTACAACGGCAAGCGGATCCAGGATTTTGCAGAGCTGTCTATCGGGGATTATGTGGTCCATGAAAAGCATGGACTGGGAATTTACCGTGGAATTGAAAAAGTTGAAGTAGATAAGGTCTTAAAAGACTATATCAAGATTGAATACCGTGACGGAAGCAATCTGTATATTCTGGCGACGCAGCTGGATGCGCTGCAGAAATATTCCGGCGCAGATACAGCCAGGGCACCGAAGCTGAACAAGCTGGGAACCCAGGAGTGGAATCGCACGAAGTCCAAGGTAAAGGGCGCTGTCAAAAATATCGCCAAAGAGCTGGTGGAGCTTTACGCTGTGCGTCAGGAAAAAGAGGGGTATGTGTGTGGCCCGGATACAGTGTGGCAAAAGGAATTTGAGGAAATGTTCCCATATGAGGAGACAGAGGATCAGCTGAACGCCATTGAGGATACCAAGCGGGATATGGAGAGCACCAAGATCATGGATCGTCTGGTGTGCGGAGATGTTGGATATGGTAAGACGGAGGTTGCTCTTCGCGCAGCGTTTAAAGAGGTGCAGGAGAGCCGGCAGGTTGTTTACCTTGCACCAACTACCATTCTGGCGCAGCAGGTGTACAACACCTTTGTCCAGAGAATGAAGGAGTTTCCGGTGCGCGTGGATCTGCTTTGCCGATTCCGTACACCTGCCCAGCAGAAAAAGACTTTGCAGGATCTGAAAAAAGGACAGGTAGACGTTGTGATCGGTACTCACAGAGTTCTTTCTAAGGATGTGGAGTATAAGAATCTGGGGCTTCTGATCGTTGACGAGGAACAGCGTTTCGGTGTTACCCATAAGGAGAAAATCAAGCAGCTGAAAAAGGATATTGATGTTCTGACTCTGACTGCGACTCCCATTCCACGAACCCTTCATATGAGTATGATCGGAATCCGTGACATGAGTGTGCTGGAGGAGCCGCCTATGGATCGTATGCCGATCCAGACTTATGTGATGGAGTATGATGAGGAGACTGTCAGGGAAGCTATCGGAAGAGAACTGCGAAGAGGCGGCCAGGTTTATTATGTTTATAACCGGGTTACAGATATTGATGAGGTTGCCCTGCGGATTTCCAAGCTGGTGCCGGACGCAAGGGTGGATTTTGCCCATGGACAGATGAGCGAGAGAGAACTGGAACGGGTTATGTATGACTTTATCAATGGGGACATTGATGTGCTGGTTTCCACTACTATTATCGAGACAGGACTGGATATTTCCAATGTAAATACCATGATCATCCATGATTCTGACAAGTATGGGCTTTCCCAGCTTTATCAGCTGCGAGGCAGGATCGGACGTTCCAACAGGACAGCGTATGCGTTTCTGATGTACCGAAGGAACACCATGCTTCGGGAAGTGGCGGAAAAACGACTTTCTGCTATCCGTGAGTTTACAGATCTGGGAAGCGGATTTAAGATCGCCATGCGTGATCTGGAGCTTCGAGGGGCTGGAAATCTGCTGGGAGCACAGCAGCATGGGCATATGAACGCAGTGGGCTATGATCTTTACTGTAAAATGCTTAGCGAGGCGGTCAAGGAGGCAAAGGGTATTCATACCATGGAAGACTTCGAGACTACCATTGATCTGAATATGGATGCTTTTATTCCGGATACCTACATCAGCAATGAATTCCAGAAACTGGATATTTATAAGCGCATTGCAGGGATTGAGTCCCAGCAGGAGTATGATGATATGCTGGAAGAGCTGATCGACCGGTTTGGGGAGCCGCCGAAAGCAGTGCTGAATCTGCTGGCTATTGCAAGACTGAAAGCACTGGCACATCAGGGCTACATTACGGAAATCAAGCAGATGCAGCGTGAGATCAGGATCACCCTTTACGAAAATGCACATCTGAACCCGGAAGGAATTCCGCCGCTGGTTGCCAAGTACCGCAGACAGCTGCAGTTTAAACCGGATAAAGAACCGAAGTTCCTGTTTGCACCGGTGGGGGATATTGTGCAGGCGCTGACGGTGTTTGCAAAGGAACTGATGGAATTGGTGGAAGAGGAAGGAAAGAGCGAAAAGTAGTAGACGGCTGGGCTGTTGAATGCTTTCGGATATTTTGATTTAAAGTAGGTTTTGGGTGGGGAAGATCCGATGGAAATTCGCGAAAATTGTGTGAATTCTATCAGATTTTCCCCTTTCTACTTGCCCTCATGGGAAAAAAGTTTTATACTCTTATTAGCGTGTCCGCATTGGGAAATCATGTCGGCTGTGCGTGGTGACTAAGCGGCACATCAGTGAAAGGGTAATTGGTGATCAATATGAAGAAAATCGTGAAGAACACAACCGTAGTGGCATTAAGTGGCGTAATGGCAATTGGAATGCTTTCCGGATGTGGAAGTAAGTCTATAGATGGAGAGAAAACCGTTGCGACTGTAGATGGCACAGACATTCCTATGGGTGTTGTAAGTCTGTATGCACGTGAGTCACAGGCACAGACCGTTGCCATGTATAAGAGCTTTATGGGAAGTGCAGGAAATATCTGGAGCCAGGTAGTAGATGAGGATGCTGGTACTACGTACGGTGAGCAGGCTGTAGGACAGTTCCTGGAGCAGGTTGAGCTGATGTACATCATGAAGGAGAAGGCAGCAGACTATGGCGTTGAGGTTACTTCTGATGATGAGACTGCTATTGCAGATGCAGCAGCACAGTTTATGCAGGACAATGACGAGGACACTCTGAAGGAGCTTGCTGTTTCCGAAGATCAGGTTAAGACTCTTCTGGAGCTTGAGACTTATCGTCAGAGAATTTACGATCCGATCCGCAACGAGGCTGAGGTTAACATAACGGATGAGGAGGCACAGCAGTCTTCTTTCAGCTATGTAAGTATTTCCATCAGTGGAGATGACCTTACCGATGATGATATTGCTACCCGCAAGGAGCAGGCACAGGAGATCCTGGATAAGATGAAAGAGGATCCGACAGCAGACATGGGCGAGACAGCCAAGGCTGTTGATGATACTTACAGCGGACTGACCGGAACTATTTTCACAAATGACAGTGATGATGAGGATATTTCCAATTCTTATGATGACGCTGTTGTAGAAGCGCTGAGAACTCTGAAGGATGGAGAGGTTTACGACGAGCTGGTTGAGACTGATAGCAGCGTATATGTACTTCGGATGGACAAAGTAAAAGACGAGGATGCAACCGCTTCCAAGAAAGAGTCCCTTGAGAACACCAAGCGCAGCGAATACTATTCCGAGACAACTCAGAAATGGCTGGATGATGCTGATATTACTGTAAATGATAAGGTGCTTTCTACTTTGACAATTACAGATGAGCACAGCTTTACAATTAAGGAGACTACAGCGGATACAAGTGAAGATGCAGCAGCTGATACAACAGATGCTACCGAGGATACTACTTCTGAGGATGCCGAGGCAGCAGATGAGGACGAGGATGCTGATACTGCTGAGACAGATGCTGCAAAGAGCGACAGCGCAGAGGAAGCTGATACCACAGACAGCGCTGACAGTACAGACGAGACTGCAGAAGAGGACAGTGCAGACAGCAAGGCCGAGGACAGCAGCGAGAGCGCTGATTCTGAGGAGAACGCAGAGGATACTGCAGAAGAGACAACTGAGGAGAACTAAAAGTGAGATAAAGATCGAAACTTGTTGTATCGTATGTATTGCAAAATGTTTTCTGAAAGAATTGAGATTATATAAAGTGGAGAAAATGATAAAAGAGCCTGCCTGGGGTGATTCGGGCGGGCCCTTTGTCTATACAAAGTAAAATACTTATGAAAAAAGCTTTTCGCTACAAAGTAAGGTTTCAGAAAATGCAGGTACAGCAGATTGAACATGTGGATAACAATTACACAGGGGGACAACATGAAAAAGATACTTCTTATTGCAACCGGGGGGACCATTGCTTCCAAATATACAGCAGAGGGGCTGGCACCGCAGATTTCCGCAGATGAGCTGTTGGAATATATTCCTGAAGCCCGGGAATTCTGCACCATTGATACCGTTCAGCCTTTTGCCCTGGACAGTACCAATGTGTGTGCAGACCATTGGCTGAAGCTGGCCAGACTGATCGAATCCAAATATGAATTTTATGATGGCTTTGTGCTTTGCCATGGAACGGACACTATGGCATATACAGCTGCTGCTTTGTCTTATCTGATCCAGAATAACCGCAGACCTATCGTGATTACCGGTGCCCAGAAACCTATTGACCTGGCAATTACAGATGCACGTTCCAATCTTCTGGACAGTCTCCGCTTTGCCTCTCACGACCGCGCTCATGGAATTTCCATTGTGTTTGGGGGAAAAGTGATCGCAGGAACCAGAGCAAAGAAGGAATTTTCCAAAAGTTACAATGCCTTTTCCAGTATTAATTATCCGGATATTGCATCCATTCACGATCAGAAGATTATTTTTTATATTGATGACAAAGACCAGTCCACCAAGCCACTGGTGTTTTATCATGAGATGAATCAGAAGATTTTTCTGCTCAAATTGATTCCGGGGATTGACGGGAAAGTATTGGATGCTCTTTTTCCCTCTTATTCCGGACTGATCATTGAATCCTTCGGCGTAGGCGGTCTGCCTCATTACGAAAATGATAATTTTATAGATGCGATCGCGCATTGGATTGAAGCTGGCAAGCCTGTGTGCATGGCGACCCAGGTTACCCATGAGGGAAGCGACATGGAAGTTTATCAGGTTGGAAAGGTCATCAAGGAACGGTTCCCGGTGTTGGAGTCGTATGATATGACGCTGGAGGCGTCTGTGACGAAAATGATGTGGGCGCTGGGACAGACACGGGATATGGAGAAGTTTAAGGAGTTATTTTATACGACCATTAATCATGATTTATTGTTTCTGTAAGTAAGTCTTGAAATTTTCTGGAGTGTTAAGCTAAAATAAAAAAGCTGAAATCATAGAGCTGATAATACTTTCAGAGAATCTTTATGGATGGAGCGCAAGGCAACAGACTCAAATTCATATCAGAGATGGGGTATCGGTTTTGAAAACATATTTTCTGGAATACTGGAGGACATATATAAATGAACAAAAAAGAAATTTCTGAAATCAAGAAACAGCTGACACCAGCCAACTGCAACATTACCAGAATTTGTGGATGCTATGTGGATGCTGAAAAGAATAAAAAAACAGAACTGAAAGAAGCATTCCTTTCCCTTTCGGAGGAAGAAATGTTCAAATATTTCGAAATATTCAAGAAAACACTTTCCGGTACTTTGGGAAAGAACCTGATGAATATGGAATTCCCTCTGGCAGAGGAAAAAGAGGGTGGCAAACACGAATTCCTCATGAAGCTCCGCGCCAGTAAACTGAAGGATGACGCTTTAATTGAGAGCTTTTATGACAAAATTATCGAAAATTACGATTATCCGGAAAATTACTACATAATCCTGGTACACGCTGTGTACGATATCCCGGGAAGAACTTCAGATGGAATCGATATGGATGATGCTTCTGAAGAGATTTATGAACACCTTCTTTGCAGTATCTGTCCGGTGAAGCTGTCTAAGGCAGGTCTTTGCTACAATGCGGAGGCAAATCTGATCCAGGACCGTATCCGTGACTGGATCGTGGAAATGCCAGAGAACGGCTTCCTTTTCCCGTTATTTAATGACAGAAGCACAGACATCCACGGCATGCTCTACTATTCTAAGAATGCAGAGCAGCTTCACGATATTTTTGTGGATGAAGTGTTTGGCTGTACTGCTCCGCTTTCCGCAGGCGGACAGCGCGATTCCTTCAATATGCTTGTAGAGGAAACCCTTGGGGACGACTGTCAGTATGACACCGTTATAGGAATCCATGAGAAGTTGAATGAGATCATCGAAGCTCAGAAAGATTCTCCAGATCCGGTTGTGCTCACTCAGTCTGAGGTGAAGCGGATTTTTGAGGATTGCGGCGTAGAGGACGAGAAGCTGGAAACCTTTGATAACCAGTATGAGGCTGTCGCCGGTGAAAAAGCCACTATGGTAGCCTCAAACATCACCAACACCCGTAAGTTCGAGATCAAAACGCCGGATGTAGTGATCCATGTAGAACCAGATAAAGTGGAACTGGTGGAGACCAGGATCATTGATGGCCGCAAGTGTCTGGTGATTCCTATGGAAGACGTAGAGATCAACGGAATCCGTGTGCGGATGGGCGGGGAGAGCAGTGAGGAATCCGAGGAAGAGTTTGAGTAATATTCTTGGTTGTGATAAAATTTTTTTGACGGATATGAAGTATAAAAGGCTTGTTGTAAAAGAAATAGTTGTAAAACAAATGGTTTTAAAACAGGAAGGATGCAATTCTTGGCGAGTTGCATCCTTCCTGTTTTTGCCTGAATGAGGGTTTCACAATGTGGGCATGCAAATTGTGGGAATGATTTTGGGGCGTAATCTGGAATTAAGAATATCAGAAGTAAAACCTAAATAATTCTACAATTGTAGAAAAAGTGATTGACATTTAACTTCTACAGATGTAGTATATAACCAACTTCTACAAAAGTAGAAAATGAAAGGGGATTCTACAATGAAAATAAAAATGGTTAAAATGATAGCACTTATGGCGGCGGTGACATTAAGTGGTTGTTCAGCTGGAACTTTAGAAAATACCGGAAATTCCGCCTCTAATTCTGCTGCAAATATGGTATCTTCAAATAAAAAGGCTTCTTCATCCACGAAGGGATCAAATACTGCAAGTTCCACTGGTACGGCAAGTAATACTACAAGTGGTGCAGCAGGTAATACCGCAAATAGCACAGCAAGTAATACCACAGCTGGCACAGCAGGTAATGCCACAGCTGGCGTAGCAGGTAATACCACAGCTGGCACAGCAGGTAATACCACAGCTAGTACAGCAGGTAATGCCACAGCTGGTACGACAAGTAATACCACAACTGCCCCAACAGATGATGCATCCGATATTCTTTCCACCACAACAATCACCCTGTATGATAGTGATGGAAATACAGTTTCTGTGGAAAGAACAATTCACAAAAATTATGACTGCGAATATGTAGATGCTGATGGTATGGAATACAGCACCGATGATGATGTCTATTTTACAGATGAAAATGGAAAGACCTACCAATCCTTAAATGACAGTACCCATTATTTTGGTGCCGAGTTAGAGCAGCATGTATTACAGGATGCCAATGGAAACAGTGTGACAGTTACAGAAACAACTAATGGAGATTATTACTATATGGATGATAATGGCACTGGTTATATTGACAACGGCGACGGAACCTGGACGGATGAGAATGGGAATAGTTATACAGAATAAGAGGAGGGATGCGGCTGAAAGCTTTTTTCAAAAAGGTGTCAGGCTGTATACCATTCTCGGACTGTAGAAATGTGGTGTTTGGCTTTTTTAGTCAGACACCTTTTTTCGTATTAAAGACTGGCAAAAATCCTCAGTGGAATAAATCGCAGTGCTGTGTTAATATAGAAGAAAATTGTTATTGTTCATTGGTAACGCAAAATCGCAGAAAGGACGGCTGGCTTATGGGAATCTACCTGAATCCGGGGAATAATAAATTCAAAAGAGCGGTGAATTCGGATATTTACGTGGATAAAACAGGATTAATAAAATATACAAATAGTATTGTCGATACGCTGCAGTCCTGTGTATGTGTCAGCAGACCAAGGCGTTTTGGAAAGTCTATGGCAGCAGATATGCTTACGGCTTATTACAGTAAGGGCTGTGATTCCAGAGAACTCTTTTCCAGTTTGGAAATTGCCAAGGATGAAAACTTTGAGGAACATTTGAATAAATACGATACCATTTTTCTGAATATGCAGGAATTTTTGAGCAGAAGTTCAAATGTGAAGGAATTGTTGGAGAGAGTAGAAGGCAAAGTAATCCGCGAATTGAAGAAACAGTACCCTGATGTGGAATTATATGACGAAAATGATCTGGCGGAAACTATGCAGGATATTTTTGCAGAAAGTGAGTGCCTTTTTATAGTTATCATTGACGAGTGGGATTGTATTTTCCGGGAGTTCAAACATGATAAGGCTGCGCAGGAGATTTACCCTGATTTTCTGCGTGATCTGCTTAAGGATAAAGAATACATTTATCTTGCCTATATGACGGGAATTTTGCCAATAAAGAAATACGGAACCCACAGTGCACTGAATATGTTCGATGAATTTTCAATGATTGATCCGGGCCCCTTGGCTGAATATGTAGGTTTTACAGAAAAAGAAGTAGAAGCACTTTGCCAGAAGTATCAGATGGATATTAATGAGATCAAAAACTGGTATGATGGTTATTCTTTCGAAGAAGTAGAATCTGTATACAGCCCGAAGTCGGTTGTGAGCTGCATGCGCCTTGGAAAGCTGGGAAATTATTGGAATCAGACAGAGACTTTTGAGGCATTGCAGATTTATATTGATATGAATTTTGAAGGACTCCGGGATGATGTTCTGAGAATGATTGCAGGAGAAGCAGTACCAGTAAATACAGGAATTTTTACCAACGATATGATAACTTTCAGAATTAAAGATGATGTGTTGACATTGTTGATTCATTTGGGGTATCTGGGGTATCATTATGCAGAAAAGACTGTTTTCATTCCAAATAATGATATTCGCTTAAAATTTATCTGTGCATTTTTAGATATATATGTAAAAGCTAGTTTGAAAATACAATACAGAAAAGAGGAATCCATATGACTCTGGCACAACTTCGTTACGCGATTACGGTGGCGAATTCCAATTCTATGAATGAAGCTGCCCGGAATCTTTTTATATCACAGCCCAGTTTATCCTCAGCAATCCGTGAACTGGAGGAGGAAATCGGAGTAGAGCTTTTTCGCAGGACCAACCGTGGAATTTCCGTCACCCCAGAGGGAGAGGAATTCCTGGGCTACGCCCGCCAGGTGGTAGAGCAATACGAACTGATCGAATCCAAATACGTTTCCAAAGAACATACCAAGAAGAAATTCAGCGTCTCCATGCAGCACTATACCTTCGCGGTTAACGCCTTCGTGGAAATGGTGAAGCAGTTCGGAATGGACGAATACGAATTCGCTGTCCACGAAACCCGCACCTACGACATCATCACCGACGTAAAAGATTTCAAAAGCGAGATCGGCATCCTTTACCTGAACGACTTCAACCACAAAGTCCTGGAGAAACTTTTTCACGAATTCAACCTGGAATTCCACCCAATCCTGGAGTGCAGCATCTACGTCTACATGTGGAAAGGCCATCCCCTTGCTGACCGCTACCTGATCACCCTGGAAGACCTTCGCGAATACCCTTGCCTCTCCTTCGAGCAAGGCACCTACAACTCCTTCTACTTCGCCGAAGAAGTCCTGAGCACCTACGAATACAAACGCCTCATCAAAGCCAACGACCGTGCCACCCTCCTGAACCTAATGGTAGGTCTCAACGGCTACACTCTCTGCTCCGGAATCATCTGCGAAGAACTAAACGGCTCCGACTACTGCGCCGTGAAGCTAGACTCCGACGAGGTCATGACCATCGGCTACCTTGCAAGAAAAGGAACCACGATTAGCAAGTTAGGACAGAAGTACCTGGAAGAAATTGCCAAATACAAAGACAAAGCATTACGATAATCCACACACTTACATAAACTTCCATTTGGAACTAAAGCTGAACCTACCCCCCCACTACACCCACCCCCCCACTTTCAGTTTGGGCGGAAACAGCGCAGCGCCTTCCCGCCCAAACGTCCGCTTCGCTCAACTGTTCACCAACCAGTACACAGCCAGTGGGGGAGGGATAAATCTAAGCGAGCCATTTAAGGAGCGCCCTTAGTGGCGGTGAGATCCATGACTTACGGAGACTTATGCGAGAGGGCTCTCCCGAGCGCATTAGTCGCAGTTAGTCATTAGCTCACCAGAACGTTGCGACGGCGAGCGTGATTTATCCCTCCCCCGCTGGCGTCCACTTTAGCTATAGCCTTACCCTATAACTAGCCCAAACTTTTAAGAATTAACACTTTTACTCCAATTGTGTTATAGTAACCATATCGACGATGAAACACCACTTAAAGGAAAGAGGAAAGACATGTCTTCAATATTAATCCAAGATGTGAGCAAAACCTTCGAAACCAAAGACGGTTCCGTACAAGCCCTGAACCACGTAAGCCTCTCCATTGAATCCGGAGACATCTACGGAATCATCGGAATGTCCGGTGCAGGAAAAAGTACCCTGGTACGCTGTATGAACTTTCTGGAAGTACCATCCGAAGGAAAAGTATTAATAGACGGAAAATCCCTCAGCGAATTTTCCCCAAAAGAACTCCGCAAAGAGCGAGAGAAAATAGGAATGATTTTCCAGCATTTTAACCTGCTCATGCAGAAAAACGTACTGGAAAACGTCTGCTTCCCACTGTACATTCAGGGGAAGAAAAAAGCCGAAGCAAGAGCAAAAGCCCTGGAGCTTCTGGAAATCGTAGGACTGGCAGACAGAGCGAAAGCATATCCCGCACAGCTCTCCGGTGGACAGAAACAAAGAGTGGCAATCGCCAGAGCCCTGGCCTCCGATCCACAGATACTGCTCTGTGACGAAGCCACAAGCGCTCTGGATCCCCAGACCACATCCTCCATACTTGAACTTTTGCAGGACATCAACCAGAAATTCGGAATCACCATTGTGATCATTACCCACCAGATGTCAGTTGTCCGTGAGATTTGTACTCATGTGGCAATTATGAAAGACGGTGAAGTAAAAGAACAAGGCCTTGTAGAAGAAATCTTCAGCCACCCGAAATCACAGGTAGCCAAAGAACTGATTAGCAAGGATTCTGGAAACGACGTAGAAAGCAAAAAGCTTACCCAGTCAGAAATCCAGGACGGCGAAATCGTTCGAATCGTATTCTCTGAGAACTCCGCATTCGAACCAGTAATCGCAAACCTTATATTAACCTTCCACGAACCTGTAAACATTCTGAAGGCAAACACCAAAAACGTAGGCGGTGTAGCCAAAGGAGAAATGATTCTCCAGTTCATGAGTGACAGTACCAATGTACCGGAGATGAAGAAATTCCTTACAGAACGTGGACTTGAGATAGGGGAGGCGAACTGATTATGTGGACGAAACAAGTAACCGATATGATAATCGCAGGTGTAGGGGAAACATTATATATGACCCTGTTTTCCACCTTCTTCGGATATGTATTTGGAATGCCCCTTGGAATCCTGCTGAAAGTATCCGACAAAGAGGGTCTGCGGCCAAACGCAGTACTATATAAGATCCTGGATGTGATCGCAAATATTTTCCGAAGCATCCCATTCCTGATCCTGTTGATCCTGCTCATTCCATTCACCAGATTTCTGGTAGGAAAAAGCTATGGAACCACAGCCACTATCGTACCCCTTACCATTGCGGCAATCCCTTTTATCGGACGAATGGTAGAGTCTTCCTTAAATGAGGTAGACCCGGGAGTTATCGAGGCTGCAAGATCCATGGGAGCAAGCAACCTTCAGATCGTATTTAGGGTAATGCTGGTAGAAGCAAGAACATCCCTGATCTCAGGAGCTACCATTGTAACAGGAACTATCCTTGGTTACTCCGCAATGGCAGGAACCGTAGGAGGAGGCGGACTTGGAGACATTGCAGTCCGTTACGGATACAACCGCTGGCAGACGGACATCATGCTCGTGACAGTTATCCTTCTGGTAGTACTGGTACAGATTTTCCAGACAATTGGTATGTTCATAGCCAACAAGCTGGATAAAAGAAAATAAGCCACAGATTATTTTATAAGAAATGGTATCTGTGAGCAGTAACCAAAATCGATAATTGACAGGAGTTTTTAGTAGCCCCTGTTTATTATAAAAAATGATTGTAATGTAGAAACTAAATATATTTTTCAAAAAATAAGGAGGAACTTTATTATGAAAAAATTAATCGCAGCAGCACTCACAGGAGCATTAGTACTTGGAACCGTTGGAACATCCGTTGTTTTCGCAGCAGATGATGACAAAACCATCACAGTAGCAGCATCCGAGACACCACATTCCGAGATCCTTGAAGCAGCAAAACCGATCCTTGAGGAAGAGGGATACGACCTTGAGGTAACGGTATTTGATGATTATGTACAGCCAAACGAAGTTGTAGAGAGCGGCGATTTCGATGCAAACTACTTCCAGCACATTCCATATCTGAACAGCTTCAACGAGGAAAAAGGAACCCACCTTGTAAATGCAGGCGGAATCCACTACGAGCCATTTGGAATTTATCCTGGAACAAAATCCAGCCTTGACGATATCGCAGATGGCGACACAATCGCAGTACCGAACGATACCACAAACGAGGCAAGAGCACTTCTTCTTCTCCAGGACAACGGAATTATCAAACTGAAAGACGGTGCTGGCCTTGAGGCAACTGTAAACGATATTGAGGAGAACCCATACAACGTAGAAATTGTTGAGCTTGCAGCTGAGCAGGTAGCGCGTGTTGCAGAAGAGACTTCTTACATTGTCCTTAACGGAAACTATGCACTTCAGGCTGGTTATTCTGTATCCAAAGATGCACTTGCATATGAGACCTCTGATTCCGAAGCTGCAAAAACATATGTAAACGTAATCGCAGTAAAAGAAGGAAACGAGAACAGCGACAAGATCAAAGCTCTTGTAGATGTATTAAAATCTGACGAGATCAAAGACTTCATCAACGAGAACTATAAGGGCAGCGTTGTTCCTTACGACGGAGAATAATTTCCGCTAAGGACAGCTTTGAACCTGTAAAAGCGATGAACGAAATGAAATAATGGAACATTTTCGGTCTGTTGTGAAAACAGTGCCGATAGAAAACTGCCATCTGACGGGAAACTGCCGGGTGGCAGTTTTTTTATCGTATAGGAAACTTCGTTTCCATACGATAAAAATGCTCCGCGCACATTCTATCGTCCATGAC
>ERZ773183.1492-NODE-1492-length-19443-cov-3.934805_pt1 | contig 19443 bp, 16 predicted proteins | sample MGYA00580532_ERZ773183 | MGnify/ENA primary metagenome ERZ773183 (study PRJEB29015, sample SAMEA2737791) | human gut metagenome | biome: human gut; feature: human-associated habitat; material: faeces | place: China | collected 2012 ... | reverse complement strand
CGACCGAATCCTTGTCAAGGATAACTAATCTGACATAACGTACATTATCGGCTAACTATTAGGGAATCTTAGAAACGGCTTAATTCCAACGGTCTTCATTTCGCACAGGTAACTGTGGATGCCTCTGGGTGGCCCGTTGTGGCTACGCATTTCACACGACGGGAGACCAACGATGGCAATGGGTGGCGGCGGCTCGACATACAAGAGCGCCGATGGAATCTGGCACGCCGCGATAGACATAGAGCCCGACAGGGCCACCGGGCGCAGGCGGCGGCTCACGGCCCAAGGCAAGACCAAGGCGGTGGCGAGCGCGAGGCTCAGGATGAAGCTGGACGCATACGTGCGCAAAGGCCTCACGCCGAACTCGCCGTCGCCGCGCCTCATGGACTGGCTGGAGACTTGGTACCACGAGCGGGCCGAGGCCAACCTGCGTCCGAACAGCAGGCGCAGCTACGAGAACGCCATCGTGCGGCTGAACAAGATAGCCGGCGCGAGGCGCATCAACTCGCTGGGTCATAAGGACATGGCCGACGTTCAGGACGGCCTGAAGTGCTACAGCCCGAAGACGGCCACGCTCACTTGGTCCGTCCTGAAGAACGCGCTTGAGGCCGCGCGTGACGAAAACCTCATACGGAGGAACCCGGCCAAGATGGTCCGTCCGGTGTCGGGCAGGCGCAGGCCGATGAAGGTCCTGTCCCCCGCGCAGGCGGCGGAGCTGATAAAGGCGGAGCCCGACCCGATGTGGCGTCTCAACTGGCTGCTCGCCTTCGCCACCGGGCTGAGGCAGGGCGAACGGCTCGGACTGACGATGGACGAGCTGACGACGCTGAACGGCAGGCGCGCCTTGGTGATCGACCATCAGTTGCAGCGGGTACCGGACTCTAGGAGGGCGGACTGGCCTCTGGGCGAGGATGTGACCGATCTGGGCAATGGCTTCTGGCTGTGTCCGCCCAAGACGGACAGCGGCGAGAGAATCGTGGTCTTGGACGACGTGATGTGCGGGGCGCTGGACGAATGGCTCGCCATACGCAAGAAAAAAGGCGTGGACTCCCCCATGCTGTTCGTCACCGGCCGTGGCACGCCCATCGACAGGCGAATCGAGTACTTCCACTGGGACAAGGCGCTGCTGCGAATCGGCATAGCGAACGGCGAGGATGGCGTCAGGCTCAGGCCGCACTCCGCGAGGCACACGGCGGACACGCTCTTCGCCAACGCCGGCGTGCCGGAGAGCGCCCGGCTCGCGCTGATGGGCCACAGCGACGGCGCGATGGACAACGTGTACCTGCACGCGGACACCGAGGCGCTGCTGGAGGCCAGCGAGGGCGCGACCGGTGCGCTGGGGCTGACCGATTAATCCTTATATAGGACCGGCCCGATAGTCACCGGGTCGGTCCTTTTCGCATACCGCCTATCCCCCGCGTCACTTCGGAGTCGGCGGGTCAACCGGCAGGTTCGCCACCCACTCGTCCAGATCGGTGCGGCGGATGCGCATGGTCGTGGAGCCCGCTAGCAGGCGGGCATGTCACCGTTGAGCACGGCGGCCCTCACCACCCTCGCGGGTATGCCGGAGAGTGCCCCGGCCTCGGGCACGGTCAGGGTCAGTTTGTCGCGCAACGGCGGTTCCTCGATATGGCTCGTCATGCACTTGACTGTGCGGGCGCTCACCTCTTGGCATGCCTTCCCCGACGTCTCCTCGGCCCCCTGACGGCCCTGCCGACCGACACTCCCAGCAAACCCCACAACGGCACCAACGGCACCAACGGCACCAGCCAGTCGGGCAGCCGCTCCACCGGACCCGGGTCGCCGCCCGAAGGCGCATCCGTGCGCTCGCCGGTGACGAGGAGCCTCTGCGTGTTCACCCCGTATGGCGTGCAGGTGTAGAGGGTCACGAGGTCCTGCCCCTTCTCGATGGCGAGCGGCTTCACGTCGTCCGGCCCGGTGACCCTGATATCCGTCACCTTGTAACGCAGCCGCTCCCCCTGCACGTCGATCTCGAACAAGTCGCCTTTCTTGGCGAACCCAAGATTCGTGAACATCAGCCTGTCCGCCAGACCCCGGTGTGCCGCGACGATCGCGTGCGTGGATTCCCTTCCCACCGGCAGCGACGTCCCGTAGAGGTGCCCCGCCGACCTCTCCAGCGTGGCGGCGTCCGTGCCGTGACGCACCGGCAGGCTGATATGCAGCCTCGGATAGCGGACCGCTCCCATCGTGCCCTCGCCGTCCGCGTCGAGCAGCCCACGGTACTCCTTGTCCTCCCCGCTGTACGAGGCCCCCGAGAAGGCGTCCCCGGCCTCGCCAAGCACCGACTGCGGCCTTCCGGCAAGGCTCTCGTTGTATGCCTTGGCCTCCTCGATCATCCGCCTGCCGTCCGGTGTGGGCAGGGCCGCGGACTCGGCGCTCGCGGTCTGCCCGGCGGAGTCGATGGCTTGCAGGACGAATGGCGCGCTGAGTGTCAGCCCGCCGAGCAGCAGGAGGACGACGCCGAGCCATCCGAAGAGGTCACGTTTCATAATCCGCCTTCCAAGCGAGCGATGGAAAAGGCCACGGCCGGGGAACCCGGAACCGTGGCCTTGGCTTCCGAAGGGGCCTGTGCCCCGAAGGCCGTTTACGCGCGGCGCTTGCGCGACAGAATCAGGGCCGCTCCGCATGCCATGAGGACCGCGGCGACCAAGGACATCAGCGCGATGCCGGCGGCACCCGTCTTCGGCAGGTCCTTGAGGCTCTTCGCGTTGGCGACGGTGACGCGGCCCGCGTCGGCGTCGGCCTTGGCATCGAAGGACACGAGGCGGGACGCGCCCAGATCGGTGACGGCCATCTTCGCGGCGTTGCTGCCCTCGTCAAGGGTGGCGCTCACCTTGAAGGAAGGCAGCAGCAGACCGATGTAGCCCTCCGGGGCCTTGGCATCGGTGAAGGTGTAGCCCCCGCCGTACAGGCCCCTGATGGTGGTCGCGCCGCCGTTCAGCGTCTTGCTGTTGACGGTGATGCGGCCGAGCGCGGACATGTCGGTGGAGTCGGCCACGGCGTAGGTGCCGTCGTCCAGCTTCGTGAACCTGACGGCCTTGCCGTCCTTGTCCGTGACGCCGAACTCGGCACCGTCGATGGCGGCCTTGGTGGCGTTGTCGATCTTGGCGATGCGGACGGAGGACGTGTAGACATGGGTCTTGTCGGTCCTCTCGTCGGTGCTGGTCGGGTCCTGCGGGTTGTTGCCGATGGTCCAAGTGACGGCGTTCTCGTTGCCGGTGCCGCCGACGACGGCGTTCCTGTTGAGCTTGGCGGAGTATTCGAACACCACGACCTTGCCCTCGAACTTCGCGGCGTCGGCGTCGAGCAGGTTGTTCTCGTTGTAGAAGCCGAAGGCGACCGTGGTGCCGTCGCCGCCCTTGGTGGCGGTCACGGAGTAGTCGGCCTTGGTGCCCCTGTCGTCAAGGGCCCAGACGGTGCGGTTCCCGTCCTTGTCGGCCTTGGCGGGGACGAGGGTCTGCTTGGTGGCCTCGTCCAGAGCGCCGCCGTCGGCCGGGGCGTCGTAGGTGTACGCCTTCACACTGGAGATGTCGAACGTCTGTCCGGCGTTCAGGCTGTCGCTGGCCTTGAGGGTGCGTCCGGCGTCGTAGCCGGTGGTCCAGATTGGGCCGACCTGCACGCGGTAGTTGATGACGTCACCGATGTTCGCCTTGGCGCTGGCCCCGTCGTCCGCGACCTCGGCGGTCGCGGAGCCCCTGACGGACTCGATGGCCTTGGCGGTCTCATACGGCAGCACCTTGTACTCGACCTTGCCGAGGTCGCCGGTGGCCGGCTGGGCCTGTCCATCCTTGGCGAAGCTGTACTTGGTCACGGTCCCGAACGTGGTGACGGCCAGCGACGGGGCGGCCGATTCGGAGCCGATGGCGGTGTCGAGAATCAGGTAGATGCCCGGAGTCAGGCCGTCTGCGGTCTGCTTGGCGGGTGCGCCTGCGGTCGGGGTCAGCGTCTTGGCGTCGGCGGGGAAGGCGTTGTTCCCTTTCAGCGATGCGGTCAGCTTGGTTACGAAGTCGCGCAGTCCGCCCGCCCAAGGGGAGGCGTCCGAGTCGAGCAGGTTGCGGGCGACCCAATCCATCGGGTTGGCCTCGTCCAGTGTCGTGGTGGCGTCGCCCAGAGCCACCTGCCAGCCGTCCGCACCCTTGTCGGCGTCGGGGAACGCGGCCTTGACGGCTGTGGTCACCTTGTCGGCGTAGCCGGTGCCGGTGGACACGGCGTACTCGTTCAGGGTGTCTCCGGTCGCCACCGCGGAGGTGTACGGCGCGAGCAGGTAGGCGTTGATGGTGTGCTTCGAGATGTCGGTCCTGCCGTCCGCCGATTCGACGGCGATGGTGCCGTCGTTGGCGAAGGCGTCGATGCGTGTCCGCGTCGGTTGCGCGGCGTTGGCTGCGGCCAGCGGGCCGAGGGCGAGCAGCGATGCGACGGCGGCCAGAGCGCCCAGACCTTTCTTCAGTCCTTTGTTCATATCGGGTTGACTCCTGCCGGAAGGCGCTGACGCGCACAGACGGTCCGGCAGACCTTTCGGCATGGACTGTGCGAACGGCCTGCCGGACAGCCCACGACGGAGCCCGCGCCATGCGGGCTCCGTCGAAAGGCGGATTACCGCATATCGACTACGCGCTTTAAGGAGGATGCCCGATGACGGTCACGGTCTTCACGAATCCCAGCAATCCACAGTGCGAAGCCACCGAACAGGAGCTCACCCGTTTGGGCGTGCGATATGTCGCCGTCGACCTGACGCAGAACCCGTCCACCTTCGAACAGATCAAGGACGCGGGATTCAAGCAGATTCCTGTCGTCATCTCCCCGAACGCATCATGGAGCGGCCACCAGCCAAACAAGATCCGTCAGCTCGCGCAGAATCTCGCAGCCTGAAAGCCATTTCGACGCATCGTGCCCAGCGGTCTCCCCGATTGAAGCGGGCGGGACCGGCAAACAAAGCGGGCAAACCGGCCGCCCAGCCCCTCGATGATTCCTCCCATACGACGCATAACGCGAGGCTGGGCGGACAGACGCCGCCCGCCCAGCCTCCACCCGCCTTCACCCGTCCCCGGCCTCTATTCGCCGCCGCCCGCAGACGGCAGGTCCAGGCGGTATCCCATGCCCTGCTCCGTCTTCAGATACTTCGGACGCGACGGGTCGTCCTCTATCTTCTTGCGCAGCTGCGAGACATACAACCGCAGATAGCCGGAGTCGTTCACATGCTCCGCGCCCCAAATGCCGGCCAGCAGATCCTTACGGGTCACGAGCCGTCCGGCGTTGCGCACCAGGATCTCCAGAACCTTCCACTCCGTCGGCGTCAGGCGCACACGCACCTTCCGCCCGTGGTACACGCGGAACACGGCATGCGCGGACAGGTCAACGGTCACGTTCCCGAACGAAACCATCGGCGTCTCCGTCTTCTGCGGGATACGGCGGGCCAGCGCACGGATACGCGCCAGCAGCTCGTCGATCGACACCGGCTTGGTCACATAATCGTCGGCGCCGGCATCCAAGACCGCGACCTTCTCGCGTGCATCGGTACGCCCCGACACCACCAGGATGGGCGCGTCCGTCCAGCCGCGCACGCCCTGGATCACGCCCATGCCGTCCATTTTCGGCATGCCCAGATCCAACACCATCAGATCGGGATGATGCTCCACCGCCGCCGAAATGCACTGCACGCCATCCGATGCGGTCACGATCTCGTAGCCCTGCGAGCGCAGCGTGATGCGCAACGCCTTCAGGAACTGCGGGTCATCATCGGCAATCAGGATTTTCATGCGTCTATTCTCCCTTCTCAGCAGCCGTCACATCGGCAACGTCGGTATGCTCGTCCGCAGCGGCCATGTCACCGGCGACCGCGGTATCGGACTCGGCGTCGGCGAAACGCCCCAATTCGCCGTCACGTGATTCGTCCACGCTCAGGGGCAGCATCACGCCGCTGACGGCGGCGGTCACGTCCCACATGTCCGAGTCCAATGCGGTGGCGCAGGCGCGCGCGTCCTCTTCGGACAACGGTTCCCCGATCGCATAGCGCTCGTCCGCCGCGCGCAGCGTGATCACCATGGTCAGGCCGCCGCCCGGAGTGTCCTCCGCGTCGATGGCGCCGCCCATCGATTCGATGAAGCCTTTCGACAGCGCCATTCCCAAGCCAAGGCCCGTGGTGTTGTCCGTGTCGCCCAGACGGTGGAACGGCGCGAACAGCTCGTCCTTGCGGTCGTCGGGCACGCCCGGGCCGTAGTCCACGACGCGGATCTGCACGACGGAACGGAATGTGGAGACCGCGATGCGGATGCGATGGTCCGGCGGATTGTAGCGTTGCGCGTTGGCGAGCACATTGTGTATCGCACGACGCAGCAGCGGCGGGTCGGCGACCGCCAGCGGCAGGTCCACGGGCAGGTCGAGGTTGATGGCATTCGGACCGGCATGCAGCTCGTCCAGCGTCTGCATCACGGCTTCCGCGACGTCGGCCGCCACCAGCGATATCGGCATCGCACGTTCGTGCAGACGGGACACGTCGAGCAGATCGGTGACCAGTCGTGTCAGATCGCGCAGGCCGACGTCGGCGACGTCGAGCAGTTCGCGCCGGCCTTCGGGGCCAAGGGCGTCGCCGACCTGTTTCAGGCCGGACACCGCAGCCGTGGCGGAGGCCAGCGGACGGCGCAGGTCATGGCTGACCGCGTTGAGCAGGGCCGTGCGCAGCTTCTCCGCGGCGGCCAGCGGCTTGACTTCGTCGGCCTTGCGCTGCAGCACGTCGTGTTCCAGCACGGTCTGCACCTGGGAGACGATGGCCTGCAGCAACCGCTGGTCGGCCGCGTCGACTTCACTGCCGTACAGTTCAAGGCGAATCGGCTCTGTTTTCCGCGGCGTTCCGGAGGATGCGGCATCACGTGAGGCGGAGGTCTGCCCGTCATGGGATTCGCCGTTCTGATCGGCGCCGTCGGACGGCGGCGTGATGACCGCGTCAAGGTCGATGACGTCCGGCTCCTCCCCGGTGGGGCATACGCCGCTGACCGCGACATCGACGCCGTCATGGGTGAGGCGCACGCAGGTGAAGCCGAACGCCTCGCGGGTGCGGTCGAGAATCGCCTGCAACGGATTGGAGCTGCGCAGCACAGCGTCGGACACGCTGGCGAGCACTTCCGATTCCGCGGTCGCACGTTGGGCCTGCCGAGCCTTCTCGTCGGCCCGGTCGACGACGAAGGACACGATGATGCCTATGAGGATGTACAGCACGATGGTCATCACGTCCTGCGCCCTGAGCATATGCAGTGAGCCCACCGGCTGGAAGTAGACGTAGTCGAGCACCAGACCGCTCAGCAACGCGCACAAAGTGGCCGACGAGACGCCGCCGATCAGCGCGGCGATGACGACGAGCAGCTGGAAGAACAGGGAATCGCGGGACAATGCATCCACGCCGCTGTATTGCATGAGCAGCCAGCCCAGAAGCGGCACCGACAGCAATGAGAATATGCAGCCTGCGATGCGCCGGCGCATCGTCATGGTGCGTTTCATGCGCGGCAGGCGCATGCCTTTCGCCGCGAACGTGTGGGTGACGACGTGCACGTCGATGTCGCCCGAATTCGCGATGATGCCGTTCGCCGACGACGGCCGACCCAGCCACCGGGCGAGGGGCGGGCGTCGAGAGACGCCCACGATGATCTGCGTCGCGTTGTTGGCGCGGGCGAAGGAGATCAGTGCATCGGAGATGTCTTCGCCGACGATCTGATGGTATGTGCCGCCCAGTTTTTCGACGAGTTCGCGCTGCTGCACCAGCAGCCCCGGGCTGGATCCGTGCAGCCCGTCCTCGGCCGTGACGTGCACCGCGATCAGATCGCCGCCGCCGGACGCCCTGGCGACCCTTGCGCCGCGCCGCAGGAGCTGTTCGCCTTCAGGACCGCCCGACAGCGCGACGACGACGCGTTCGCGGGTCTCCCATTTCGCGTTGATGTGGTGTTCGTTGCGGTATTCCTGCAACGCTTCGTCGACGTTGCCCGCCAGCCAGAGCAACGCCAGCTCGCGCAATGCGGTCAGGTTTCCCACACGGAAATAGTTGCTCAATGCGGCGTCCACGCGGTCCGCCGAATAGACGAGGCCGGCGGAAAGACGTTCGCGCAGGTTCTTCGGGGGCAGATCGATCAGTTCGATGCTGTCGGCGGAACGCAGCACCTTGTCGGGAACGGTTTCACGCTGTTCGCTGTTCGTGATGGACCGCACGACGTCGTTCAGCGATTCGATATGCTGCACGTTGATGGTGGTGATGACGTCGATGCCGGCGTCCAGCAGGTCGACCACGTCCTGCCAGCGTTTTTCGTGCGTGCATCCGGGAATGTTCGTATGGGCCAGCTCGTCGACGAGGGCGACCTGCGGGCGGCGCGCGATGACGGCGAACAGATCCATTTCATTGAACCACATGCCACGGTATTTCATACAGCGCCGAGGCACCGTCTCCAGGCCTTTGGCGGCGTTCTGCGTGGCTTTGCGGCCATGGGTCTCCAACAGGGCGATGACGACGTCCTTGCCTTCCTCGACCAGCCGTCTGCCTTCGGACAGCATCGCATATGTTTTGCCCACGCCGGGCGCCGCACCGAGCAGAACCCTCAGCGTACCCCGCTTCGTCACCGCCATATTCCCTCCATTTCGAAGTTCCGCCGCATGCCATACGTTCCGTGGCCTCAAGCCGGACGGATGCGGCACCGCCGCGCACGACGGTGCCGCATCCGTCCGGGATGTCCTTCATCTACGGATTATCCCAGTTTTTTGGCCTGATGACATCTGAGGCGCACCGTATCCGATGCGCCTCAGAGTCGGATTCACTCCATGTCGTCCAACGCCAGGTTCAGGGTGACGACGTTGACCACAGGCTCTCCGATGAAGCCCAGACCACGGCCGGTGGTGTGCTCCTTGACGAGCCGTTCGACATCTTCGACGTCCATGCTACGGGCTTCGGCCACACGCTCGACCTGGATGGCCGCATATTCGGGACTGATGTGCGGGTCCAGTCCGGAGGAGGAGGCGGTCGCCGCGTCGGCGGGGACCTGCTTCACGTCCACGCCTTCGCGTTCGGCGATGGCGTCGCGGCGCTCTTCGATGGTCTTGAGATATTCCTCATCGGAATGTCCCTTGTTGGCACCGCTGGACGCCGCCGCGTCGTATCCGTCGCCGGCTGCGGACGGACGGGGCTGGAAATACTTGTCGATGGCTTCGCCGTCGGCATCGGAGAAGGACTGTCCGATCAGGGACGATCCGACGATCTGACCTTCGGAGTTCGTGATCATCGAGCCGTTGGCCTGCTCGGGGAATCCCAGAGCGCCGATGCCGGTCATCAACGCCGTGTATACGATCACGGCGAGCGTGCAGACCAGCACGGCCTTCAGGCCGGCCCAGTAGCTGCGCAGATTCAACGACAATGCGGATTTCATAATCGTTTCCCTTACCTAATTTCCTTAGAATCCCGGAATCAGACGCACGAACAGGTCGATGATCCAGATGCCGACGAACGGGGCGACCACGCCGCCCAGACCGTACACGGACAGGTTCCTGGACAGGATCTTGTCGCTGGACTCGGCGCGGTACCGCACGCCCTTGAGGGCCAGCGGGATCAGGATCACGATGATGATGGCGTTGAAGATGATGGCGGACAGCACCGCGGACAACGGACTGTGCAGTCCCATGATGTTCAGCGTGGCAAGACCGGGGAACTTGTCCATGAACATGGCCGGGATGATCGCGAAGTACTTCGCGATGTCGTTGGCGATGGAGAAGGTGGTCAGCGCGCCGCGGGTGATGAGCAGCTGCTTGCCGATGCGGACGATGTCGATCAGCTTGGTCGGGTCGGAGTCGAGGTCGACCATGTTGCCGGCTTCCTTCGCCGCGGCGGTGCCGGAGTTCATGGCGACGCCGACATCGGACTGGGCCAGGGCGGGGGCGTCGTTCGTGCCGTCGCCGGTCATGGCGACCAGCTGTCCCTTGGCCTGTTCGGCCTTGATGTAGGCGAGCTTGTCTTCCGGCTTGGCTTCGGCGATGAAATCGTCGACGCCGGCCTCTTCTGCGATGGCCTTCGCGGTCAGCGGGTTGTCGCCGGTGACCATGACGGTGCGGATGCCCATCTTGCGCAGGTCGGCGAAGCGTTCGCGCAGGCCTTCCTTGACGACATCCTTGAGCTGGACGACGCCCAGCACCTTGACTTCGCCGGTGGACAGCTGTTCGGCCACGACCAGCGGGGTGCCGCCTTGCGCGGAGATGGTGTCGACACGGTCGTGCAGAGCGTCGCGCACTTCGATGCTCATGACGCCGCCTTCGCGTTCGATCCAGGCTTCCACCGCGGAGGTGGCACCCTTGCGGATGCGGTCGCCGTTGGGCAGGTCCAGGCCGGACATGCGGGTCTCGGCGGTGAATTCCACCGCTTCCGCCCCCGGCATCATGTCGAAGTGATGGCCTTCGCGTTCGGCCAGGGCGATGATCGACTGGCCTTCCGGCGTAGAGTCGGCCAGGGAGCTCAGCGCCGCGGCGCGGACCATGTCGTCATGGTCGATGCCCGGCAGCGCGTGGAATTCGGATGCCTGACGGTTGCCGTACGTGATGGTGCCGGTCTTGTCGAGCAGCAGCGCGGTCACGTCGCCGGCCGCTTCGATGGCGCGGCCCGACGTGGCGAGCACGTTGCGCTGGACCAGACGGTCCATGCCGGCGATGCCGATGGCGCTCAGCAGCGCGCCGATGGTCGTCGGGATCAGGCAGACGAGCAGCGCCACCAGCACGGTGAGGCTGACGGAGGTGCCGACCGCGCCGGCCTGCGGGTTGAGGCACATCACGACGATCAGGAAGATGATGGTCAGCGAGCTCAGCAGCACGTCGAGGGCGATTTCGTTCGGGGTCTTCTGACGGTTCGCGCCTTCGACCAGCGCGATCATCTTGTCGACGAAGGATTCGCCCGGCTTCTGGGTGATGCGCACGACGATGCGGTCGGACAGCACGCGGGTGCCGCCGGTCACCGCGGAGCGGTCGCCGCCGGATTCACGGATGACCGGGGCGGATTCGCCGGTGATGGCGGATTCATCCACGGAGGCGATGCCGGAGATGATGTCGCCGTCGCCGGGGATGAGCTGTCCGGCTTCGACGACGACCACGTCGCCGAGTTTGAGGTCGGAGGACGGGACTTCGATGATGGCGACGGACAACGAGCGTGCGTCGGGATCGCCTTTTTCATCGTATCCGCGGACCAGGTGGGCCGGCGTGGTGGTGCGGGTCTTGCGCAGCGCGTCGGCCTGGGCCTTGCCGCGCCCTTCGGCGACGGCTTCGGCGAGGTTCGCGAACAGCACCGTGGCCCACAGGCACACGGCGATGATCCAGGTGAAATACACCGGCTCGCCCGCGCACAGTTCCGGAATGAACAGCTGGAACACTCCGAGGAGCGTCAGGAATGCGGCGCCCACCCATACCACGAACATGACGGGGTTGTGCCGCATCTTGGCGGGACTGAATTTCCTGAACGCCGCCGGCAGACTCTTGCCCAGCATCGCCGGCAACGATGCGTTGTTGCTGGTACGCACGTCGTTGATGACGTCGTTTGCGGTCGCGGAAGACATGTTATGCCACCAAACCTTCTGCCAACGGTCCCAGAGCAAGCGTCGGGAAGAACGTCAGCGCGGAAATAATGAAAATGACGAAAACGAGCAGGCCAACGAACAGCTTGTTGTCGGTCTTCATCGTGCCGGCGGTCTCCGGCACGACATCCTGCTTGGCCAGCGAGCCGGCCAGGCTTAGCACCAGCATGATCGGCAGGAACCGTCCGATGAGCATGGCCAGGCCGATCATCGTGTCGAGCCACGGGGTGTCGGCGGACAGGCCCGCGAATGCGGAGCCGTTGTTGTTGGCGCCGGACACGAACGCGTAGACCACTTCGGACAGACCATGGTTTCCGCTGTTGTTCAGGGCCGCGAACGTGTCTTCGCGGATGCCCGGGATGGCGAAGCTCAGAGCCACGAACAGCACCACGGTGACCGGCATGACGAGGAAGTACAGCGAGGCCATCTTCATCTCGCGCGGGCCGATCTTCTTGCCGAGGTATTCCGGCGTGCGGCCGACCATGAGGCCTGCGATGAACACGGCCACGACGGCCATGACGAGGATGCCATACAGGCCTGCGCCGACGCCGCCCGGGGAGACTTCGCCCAGCATCATGTTGAACATGTACATCATACCGCCGAGCGCGGTGTAGGAATCATGCATGGAGTTGACCGCGCCGGTGGACGTGCTTGTGGACGTGGTGCCGAACAGCGCGGACCAGACGATGCCGAAGCGGTCCTCCTTGCCTTCCATGGAGCCTCCGGTGAGGGAGGTGAGCGGATCGTCCACGAAGGATTCGAAGCTCACGACGGCGAAGAAGGAGATGCCGAACAGGACGACCATGGCGCCGAGCAGCGCATAGCCCTGACGGATGTTGCCGATCATGCGGCCGAACGTGCGGGTCAGCGCGACGGGGATGGCCAACATCAGCAGGATCTCGATGAGGTTGGTCCACATGTTCGGGTTCTCGTACGGATGGGACGAATTGGCGTTGAAGAAGCCGCCGCCGTTGGTGCCCAGTTCCTTGATGGCCTCCTGGGAGGCCACCGGGCCGCCCATGATGGTCTGTTCGCCGCCAGCCACGGTGGCGACGGTGGTGAAGCCCGAGAAATTCTGTGCGACGCCCAACGCGATGAGGATGGTGCCCATCACGATGGCCAGGGGCATGAGGATGCGGAACGTGCCGCGGATGAGGTCCACCCAGAAATTGCCGATCGTATCGGAGCGGCGCAGCATGAAGCCGCGCACCAGGGCGATGGATACGGCGATGCCGACCGCGGCGGAAACGAAGTTCTGCACGCACAGGCCTGCGATCTGGACGGAATAGCCCAACGTCTGGTCAGGCGAATAGGACTGCCAGTTCGTGTTCGTCACGAAGGATGCGGCCGTGTTGAACGCCAGCGGAGCCGGCACGTTGTCGAAGCCCAGCGAGAACGGCAGCCAGGACTGCACGCGCTGCAGCAGGTACAGGACCAGCAGGCTCATCACGGAGAAGCCAAGCACTCCGCGGAAATACGCCTTCCAGGACTGTCCTTTCGAGAAATCCACGCCGATGATGCGATAGATCCACTTTTCGAAGAACAGATCCTTATCGGTCGTGTACACGCGATACATGTAATCGCCCAACGGCCGGTATATGGCCGCCAGGATCAAGGCGATCAAACCGAACGCCATAAAAGCATAGAGATATACCATTTCGGAACCTTAAGACTCTTCCCCGGCCCTCAGAACCGCTCCGGGCGGCACAGGGCGACCCCCATATACACCACACCGGCGATTCCCAATACGACGCCGATGGCGCAGAAAACAGCCATCATAGACGATCCACCGCCTTCGCGATCAGGTCGAAGGCGATGAACAGCGCCACTACGCCCACGACATAGGCGGCATCAACCCACCAAGGCATGTTACTCTTCTCCAATCATCAGATGCACGGTCCGGCCGCCGCCGCGTTCGCGGGCGCGGCCGGACCTATTTCCAATAAGCATCTTGATGATATAGCCCTGAGCGAAGTCATGCTCCGAATCTAACGGAACCCATACGCCCACGGACGGATTGTTAACGGTTTCCTAACACCCACCGCGGCCGTCCCAGGCGTCACAGGCGGCCGGCCTTGCCTGGATCCAGAGACATCGTCTGGAAACGTTCCGCCATGAAATCATCGTTGAAATACGTGTTGAAGAACGACATCACCGGCGAATCCGGCTCGATGCCCGCCATGCGCGAATACCACGCGTCCAGCGCCATCAGCGTCATCGCCGCGTCGACGAGCGGCTTCGCCAAGGCGAGCTGAGCGACAAAAACCACCGTTGCAAAACGGTGGTTTTTCTTTTGTGGAAGAGGTCAGTCCATGTCGGCGGCGTCAAGCGTCTCGACGCTGCCCTCGGCCTGCAACCCGAGGTCCTGAAGGAACCTGATGTACTCGCGGGTCTCGTCGGCGTGCCCGCGCCAGTCCTCCAGCATGTCGTCCGGTTTCATGCCGGGCAGCTCCGGTATCCAATAGGACAGCACGGCGACGTCGCCGGACACGTCCTCGCCCGCTTTGGCATGCACCGCGATGTTGCGGACCATCATCGCCAGCGAGGCGTCCTCGCCACGGGAAGCGATCTCGCGGCTCAGCGGAACGAGGTCGGCCAGACCCACCTTGCTCTGGTCGCCGCCGCCGTTAGCGAACGTGGCCGCGAAACGGGCGTCGAACGCCTTGGCGAGCCGGTCTCCGGTGTCCCAGTCCCCGCCGCCCAGCCAAGCGGCGGCCTGCTCGCCCTGCGAGGTGATGGTGTCGGCGTCGTCAAGCCGCGGCTCCCCCGCGAGCACGTAGTCGGTGAACTTGGAGCCGCCACGGTCGTAGCCGTTCCAAGTGCCGTCCGGCCCCTTGCCACCGTTGGCGAGCTTCGAGTCGTCGTTGCTCGGCAGCTTGATGACGGTTCTCACCTCGCCCGCGAGGCCGGTCAGGTTGTTGTAGATGTTCCACTCGTACCGCAATCCGTCCGCGCCGGCCTCGGCGCGGGTGATGCTCTCGGACGCGGAGGTCAGCATGCCCTCCGTTCCGAGGCGGGATTCGACGGGCGCGGGGTCGGACGACCATTCGCTGACGGCCTTATCGGCCTTCAAACCGTGCGACGCCGGGGTGCTCGCCTCGATTCTCGCCGGGCTGGAGATGGTGCGGGAGGCGTTGGCGAAGTTGGAGACCTTGGCGGTCCAGTAGAGGCTCAGGGACATCTCCGTGTAGGTCGCCTTGCCCTTGTGGTCGAACAGCAGCGGGGTGCTTCCGACGGCGCAGCCGTTCTCCACGGCCTTGGACTTGTCGAGCGCGGTCATGTCCCACTCGTCGGTCTCGTACTCGGGCAGCCTGAACCCGGTGAGCCACGGGTCCGCGCAGGCCGTGAACCGCGCCTTGAAGCCGTCGTAGACCTTGACGTTCTTGACGTTCGAGGACAGTCCGTATTCGAGCGTGTCGCCCGGACGCGCGGCGTTGCGGTATCCGCCCTGCGCGTCCGTGACGGAGACGGACTCGGACGCGGTGGCGTACATCGGCAGGACCGACACCCCGTCCACAGCGCCGGAGTAGTTGCCCTTGACGGCGTTGCCGTCCTTGGTCTCGACCACGCCGAGCATGTGGTCTTGGCTGTAGTTGGTGCCCTCCTGCATCCTCACGTAGAAGACGGCCTCCCACGGGTCGTCGCTCGCCGCCTGCTCCGGGGTGATCTCATAGGAAGCCTTGACGGACATGTCATCGGCTTCCTCCACGTCGGCCTCCGTGGGCATGCCGTCGGACCAGTCCACCGGCATCTCGTCGTCGGGGGTGCTGTTGAAATGCCAAGTGTCCGGCTCCTTGTCATCGTCGCCCTGCACCGCAGGTACTTCGGTCCACGCGACCTTCACGCCGTCGGTGTAGGTCCTGTCGCCGTTCCGTATGACGACCCCTTTGGAGGGGAGGAACTTATTGGTATAGTCGAAACTGTCGTAGAACGTCAGCTTGCAGCCCGACTCCCTGCACCCGGCGACCTCCTTGGCGTTGATCTGCAACCGGACGCGAATCTCGGTGCCTGCGGCCACTTTCTCGGCCAGAATGTAACTATTCCCGGTGTACTTGTAGTTCAGCGTGCGTTCGCCGTCGCCCTTGCCGAAGGTGGTGTAGCCGTCCTCGAAGATCGTCTGCCCCTCGGCCTTCGAGGTCTGGAGCAGCTTGCGGAAGTTTTTGCCGTCCGGGATGTCCCTGCGCGTCACATGCACGACGCCCCAGTTGTTGTTGGAGCACCCCGCGCGGCCGCTCAGGTCATCGCCGTAGTAGCCGATGAAACCCACCGACCCGGTGTCGTAGTCCTCCCCTTTGCCGATGCCGAGCTCGCTGCCGTCGTTCGTGACCGGAGTCGCCGGGGTGCCGTCCGGGTAGGCCGGGGAGCCCTTGTCGAAGTCCATGTGCAGCGTGTAGGAGAGCCTGCCGTTGCCCTCGATGCAGGACTCCGGCCTGCCGTTCGGGGTACTCCCCGTCGCCGCATGCCTTCGGCGTGGGGAGCACGATGCGGAAGCTGGTGCCGTCCGTGGCGCTGTCCAGATGCAGCTTGCCGTCAGCGGGGCGGAAGGTCTTGCCTCCGTAAGCGCCCTTGAGGTACGTCCCCGTGGGGAACGCGCTCAGGTCGAGCGTGCCGGACCAGCCGATAGAGCGGTTGCTGAGTCCCTTGGCCGTCTGGGACGCCTTCGGGCGTATGGGGTCCGCGTGGATGTTCAACGTGCCCTCCAGCGTCTTGGCGTCCTTGCCCCACTCAAGGTCGTATCCGTCGTCGGTGTCCACGCTGGCCTCGGCGTAGGTCATCGAGATGACCGTGACGGGCTCCAACTCGACGCTTGAGTACTTGGCCCAGCCGTCCGCGTCGTTGCCGGTGTACAGATCGAAGGTCATGGTCTGGCCCGGCAGCGGCTTGCCGCCGTAGTTGTCGGCCAAGTACCAGAGGGTCTGCCTCACCTCGTTCGTATAGCCGTCTGGGGCCCGGAACGTGCAGCCGCCCCCGTTGTACCCCTTGGCGGACAACTGGCCCTCGGAGCGGCAGAAGCTCCCCTTGCCGGAGCTGTAGCTCAGAGGGAAGCCTTCGGGGGCGGACGGCACGAGCCTGACGCTGTTGTTCACACCGCCCTTGAACTTCAGGTCCATCTCGTATTCCACGTAGTCGCCGGAGCACACAACGCCGTCGGCTGCGGTGTTGTCACCCGGTTTGTCGGCGTTCGCCCCTCCGGTGTAGCCGTTGGCCGAGTCGAGCCAGCACTGGTCGGCCGTGCCGAACCCCGTTCCGTCGGTCACCTTGGTGAAGGTGACCTCCACGTTCGGCGGCGTGGGTTCCTCGGCGTTCGCCGTGGAGGCCGCCGCCCCGGCCCCGAACGTCGTGGCCGATTTCCTCGCCGCGATGGACTGCGACGAGGTGACGCTCGCTTGGCGCAGGAGCGGTGCGAGGCAGCCGTTCGAGATCAAGGGTCCCGAGGGAATCCGGTGCGTGGTGTCGCCGGTGGTACGGGACTAGCGCAGTGCGACGCTCCTCGCGCCCGTGGGGTTCGGGGCGTCGTCCTTGGCATCCCCGCCGCGGTATCCCGTGTAACCCTCCGGCGCTAGGTAGTTGTGCATGTCGGAGTCGTCCGACTTGAGGCCGTCGCGCGAGGCGAAGTAGAGCACGACGCCCGTCGGGGAGTCCTTGGTGGGCTGGAGCTCAAAGCGCCCCTGAAGTCCGGGCAGTCGTTGCAACTGCCGTTGAGGCCGGGCTGAAAGAGCTCCGCATCCGTCACACAACGCGCCTTCGCGTCGGAAGGCATTGATGCCGTTGCCTTGGTCGGTGAACGAGCCCGGCACGTAGTCGAAAACGTATCCGTAGCCGTAGGTTTTGGTGCCCTCCATCGAGCAATCGGCCTTCAGCGTCAGACGGTCGTACCCGCCGCCGAGGGTGTAGTAGTCGCCCGCCCAAACCTCGCAGTGCTGCGGTTCCGAATCCGCAGAGTTTGATTTGTCGTGACAGTCCTCCGCCAATCCGAGCGTGAGGAGGGTCGGGCACAGCAGGACCGCCATCACGCAGCCCGCCGTGATTCCCGCGACGACCTTGGGCCAGCGGCGCTTGCCTTTGGTCGTCGGTTCGTCGTTGCCTTGGGTGGATTCGTCGTTCGTCATGGGCCCTCCTGATTGTCGTTTCGCCATTGGCTGTGTGCGGCTCAGGCGGTGAGGAGCGTGGGCAGGTAGATGCCCGTCGGCATATGCAGTGCCATGACCTCAAGGCCGTGGTGCTTTGGGCGGGAGAGCTTGGGCGAGAGCGTCGATACGGCGGCCGCAGGCTTCTGCGGCAGCTTGCCGAGCGTGGCCCCGCAGGCCGCGAAGGCCAACGTGTCCTCGGCCGAATTACTCGAATCCATCGGAAGGTCGGGATGCGGACAGAGGCACGCCGCCACGAGCATCACATCGTCGCCCAGCACCGCGGGCCTGTCCTTCCAAGAGTCGTAGCCCTTCGCCATGATGCGGGCCAGCTTCTCGTCGCGCTCCGGCCCCTCGTTGCGCTGGTTGGAGTTGAGCCATTCGGTCTCGGAGTCCAGCTCGATGGACGCGAGCGTGCCTTTGGCCCCCGGCATCATGGACACGAACCACGCGGGCATGTCGGGTATGCGCCCGACCGGTATGATGTAGACCCACATCGTCACGCCATACGCGGAGAGGCCGGGTGCCTCCATGAACACGGTGGCGCGGCAGTGGGAGTTGTCGTCGTCGGGCCACAGCTTCTCGTCGGTTCCGGCGTCTCCGTATGCGCCCGCTTCGATTGCCGCCCGCCAGACGCCACGCGCGTACCTGCGTATCCAAGCCCTGTGCCTCGCCCTCGTCGTGGAGGACACCTTGGTCAGTGAGGACATGAAATGCTCCGTCGGGATACGGAACTCCACCGCGTAACCAGTCATGCCCTTGGCTGTCCGGCCGCTTTCCGCGCCATGCCTTGGATGGATAGGAAAACAACGTCGAAAGGTTGGCAGGCATATGTCGAAGGAGCTGGAGACCGTGGCGCTGTGGCGCGACGGGGGCGGCGGACTGTGGGTGGGGCGGAGCGGGCCGGAACGCCCGTGGAACTGGCTGACGGGAACGGACGCCTCGCCGGACGACCTGCTGCTGGGCGAAAGTCGGAAGGCTGAAGGGCCCTTCGAGAAGGTCAGCCCCGACGACGTGCGCCCGTCCGCCGACCTGCCCGACCGCGACCCGCGCAACGGCCTGACGGACGAATGGCGCGTGGTGCCGGGTGACCGTCTCGTGACGTTCAAGCCCGACGCTCTGCCGGAGTCACGGCGAATCTCCGCCGTGAGGCGCAACGCCGCCGACCTGAGTCTGGTCGTCAACGACCCTGTGACCGGCGAACCCGTCGAACCCGATCTCATGGCCCTTCTGAGGGATGGCTGCTTCGACTTCGACAGGAGCCGCGAGACGCCGGAATGGCAGGGCTTCTGGAGGTCGGAGCGCGGCATGGCGGCCTACCGCGATGCATCGGGGTTCGTCCGCAGATGGACGCTGGGGCACGGTCTGGGCACGGAGTTGGTGTCGCCCGCCAAGTGCGGGTTGTGGTTCGATGTGCCCGACGTCAGCTTGGCGAAACTCGCCGGGCAGGAATGCCGGGTATGATGAAACCGACCCACGGCAGGGGCAATGCAACCGAAGCCGTGGGTCGCTTCATCTCCATAGCCAATTGTCATATACGGGTTTGGCTACCTTTGGCAGGCTTCGGTCCAAACCGCTGATTAATATGGCTTCACACCGTTGGAATAAAGCCATTCTTGAAGCCCGGTCGAGTCACTGTCGCACAGCGTACATTATCGGTTAATAGTATGTGGTGATTTTAGCCGAACCAGTAGTATCTAGCTGCGGATTAGCCT
>ERZ773183.1486-NODE-1486-length-19511-cov-2.966694_pt1 | contig 19511 bp, 10 predicted proteins | sample MGYA00580532_ERZ773183 | MGnify/ENA primary metagenome ERZ773183 (study PRJEB29015, sample SAMEA2737791) | human gut metagenome | biome: human gut; feature: human-associated habitat; material: faeces | place: China | collected 2012 ... | reverse complement strand
CGTAAATGGGACAGCAAAACAGAAGAATATCTGTTGGCTGTAAAACCTGCCAGCGAAATGTCTTTCAACGTTCGTATTCATCCGATTTCCGCCTTGAATATCAATCTCAGCTATGACTACATCAACAGGGAAGAAGTGGAAGGATACGCAAAAATGGCTGCTATCAATGATTTGCACATTGGGGCAAGCTATAATGTGTTCAAAGGAGTATCGGTCTATGCGCAAGTACACAATCTGCTGAACAAGAAGTATCAATACTATTTAGGTTATCCTGCCGAAGGATTCAATTTCCTAGGGGGCCTGAGTTTCCGGTTCTAAAGTCAGCAAAAAGATAAATCATAGCAAAATAAATCAGTTCCGGCTTAATCTATTACACACGCCAATGTAGTCAGATTAAGCCGGAACTAGTTTTATCAATCAGATTTTATCTTTCTAATCTATCGCAAAAATACTTTAATTATTTTATTCAGCCTTTATATATACTACCGAACGTCCTGTCCCATACTTTCTCAAAATACCTTGCCCAATAAAAGTATTTATATCTTTCAATGCCTGTGTTTTTGTCTTTCCGACAAGTGAAGCATAATCCTGTCGGTTAATACACGGATTCTTCACACGAAAGGGAGAATGATAACGTTGCAATACCAATTCACTCTCAATATCCTTCTTAAACTGACGGTTTATTCTCAAATTAATGTCTTTAAGAGATACTGATGGTGAACGCAAGGCTTTTGGCTTAGTCACTTCTTTGTCCACACTCAAAGAAAGAGTAAAATAGCCAATATCACCCAATTCAACGGAAAATCCTTTCAAAAGCAAATGCCGTAATTCTTTCGAGATAGCTTCTATGATACCCACCACTTGCGCATGAGGCATACGCTGAAATGCTACAACTTGATCTGCAATTTCTTCGGCAGTATAACTACCCTTCAATACCACACGTGCATGTAAAGGCAACACTTCCCCTTCCTTGTCAGGATTAGGTGTTTCGTAAAGGTCATAATTAACACTCATTACTCATTTGTTTTTCATTGGGGAAGATTATTCTTTTCATCCTCATATACTATTTACTTCATTGGCTAGTCAGTTTTCGTTCAACAATTGTTAAACGAAAACTAAAATACTAACGAGACAAATGTACGTAGAATATACAGACATTAATCTATACTAACCAACATTTTATTTTATCCGATAGGTTTTCCTAATGAATGTAAACATATTTACCCACAACTTCAAAAGTGGCTTCCTGTACTATCACAAAGCGTTTTATAGCATTTTGTGCACCTTATTTGGAGAATATTGCACATCTGTTTTCCACACCTCATCTAACTTTGCAGTATTGTTAAAAGCCAACAAATCCATTAATTGTTGACCTTACTTCAAATGAAGCAGATTATTAACTTAACATATTATTAATCTTTCATTATTAACCTAATTAAATTAAACAGTATGAGAAACGCGCGTAATTTAAGATTCCGTTTTCTTATTATGTTTCTTTTGTTCATACCAATGATGTATGCCTTACCCCCTGAAGGTATTACTATCAAAGGTAAAGTAACGGATGAAACACTCAAAGAAGGTGTTCCCGGTGCTAATGTAACTGTAAAAGGTACAAGCATAGGAGCTATTACAGATTTCGACGGCAACTTTACAATCGTCGTTCCAAACAGAAAGTCGGTGTTGAGTATCTCCTTTATCGGGTATGTAACCCAAGAAGTAGTGGGAGACAGGAAATTTATCACAGTCACCTTGAAAGAAGACTCGCAGAACCTTGGTGAAGTAGAAGTGGTAGCTATCGCCTACGGTAATCAGGACAGGAGAATGCTTACGAGTGCCGTCTCCTCTATTGACAACAAGGAGTTGATAAAATCACCGGCAACAAGTATCACGAACATCCTTGCCGGTGCATTGCCGGGGGTATCTTCAGTACAGACTACCGGACAACCGGGTAAGGATGCCGCCGCCATTTACGTACGTGGTGTCGGTTCATTGAATGATTCACAGTCCAAGCCCTTAATTCTGGTAGATGGTGTCGAACGTGCCTTTTCACAGATTGACCCGAATGAGGTAGAAACTATCTCCGTGTTGAAAGATGCCTCTTCTACCGCAGTGTTCGGAGTAAGAGGCGCGAATGGTGTCATACTGATTACTACCCGTAGAGGTAAATCGGGAAAGACACAAATATCCGCCAGTACCAAGCTAGGATTGCAGCAACCCATTTCACTGGTAGAGCAGACAGGCAGTTACGAATTTGCACGGTTCTGGAACATGAAGCAGGAAATGGATCATGTCACCAATCCCAAACTTTACTTTACTCCGGAACAGATAGAGGCTTATCGTACAGGCTCCGACCCTATCATGTACCCTAACATGGATTGGAAGAAGTATATCTTCCATAATCTCTACCTCCAAAGCCAGAACAACGTCAACATTTCCGGTGGTAACGACAATGTACAGTATTTCGTATCGGTAGGTTATACGTATCAGAACGGACTACTGAAAGAACTTCCCGGACAGTTGTATGACAACAACTACCGCTACAACCGCTATAACTATCGTGCCAATATCGACGCGAACCTGACCAAGACCACTACCATGAAATTGGGTGTAGGCGGTGTGCTAGGCAAGATACAAGAACCACGCGACGTTCAGTCGGGTACAGGTAACGACCCGAATGCTTGGGTGATAGCGCAAATATGGTCACATCCTTTTGCCGGACCGGGGTTTATCAATGGAGTACGTACATTGGTTCCCGATGACCTGGTACCCTTAGGAGAAGTAATGCGCGATGGTATGTTCGTATTCTACGGAAAAGGATACAACCAAACGTATGACACGACGTTGAATATGGATTTGGACATCACACAGAAATTAGATTTCGTCACTCCGGGACTGAGCGTTTCCGTCAAAGGAGCCTACGACAATCAATTCAAGTTATATAAGGAACGTGCCGGAGGAGCCATAGAATCACAAACAGTATACTACCAATCATATTTCGACTCGAACGGGAATATGCCCCAGACCGATCCCGATTACGACAAGACACATATTTTCGTACCTTCCGGCAGCGATACTCCGCTGACCTATTCGGAAAGTAGCGGACGAGCACAAAACTGGTACCTCGAGGGACGTATCAACTATGATCGTATGTTCGGCGATCATAAAGTGTCCGGACTCATCCTGTACAACCAATCACGCAATTACTATCCGGACAGCTACACTTATCTGCCGCGCAACTATGTAGGACTGGTGGGACGTGCCACGTATGCCTATCAAAGCAAATACCTGCTCGATGTAAACGTAGGGTATAACGGCTCGGAAAACTTTGCTCCGGGTAGCACACGTTTCGGTATCTTCCCTTCTTTCTCAGCTGGCTGGATAGCCACTGCCGAGAAATTTATGGAAAACCAGAAAGTAGTGGATTACTTAAAGCTCAGAGCTTCCTGGGGACGTGTAGGTAACGACAAAGGCGTAAATTCCCGCTTTATGTACATGCCTGCCGTATGGGGTGGCTCAGGAAGTTACAGTTTCGGTATTAATAATCCCATATCCCAATCGGCAGCCGCCATCTCAAGTATGGGTAATCCGGAAGTGACTTGGGAAACTGCGGAGAAACAGAACTACGGTATCGATCTTAAGTTCTTCAACAGCCGCCTGTCTGCAACTTTCGACTATTTTATCGAACACCGCACGGGGATTCTTATTTCTCCAGAATCTACTCCGAGCATTATCGCAACCTCTCTGCCTAACCTCAATATAGGTAAGGTAAACAATCACGGTTACGAAATCTCTTTGGGCTGGCGCGACAGGATAGGTAAGAATTTCGGTTATTACGTAGATGCCAACGTCTCCTTTGCCCGCAACAAGATCCTTTATATGGACGAAGTACCCAAGCAGTTCTCTTATATGAACCATACCGGCGGTTCTACGGGACGTTACAGCGGATTGTACAACTTTGTCCGTCTTTATCAGTACAGCGACTTTACTACCGGTGCCGGTGGCGAGTTAGTTTTAAATCCGGAACTTCCGCAACCCTCCGTGAAGGTATATCCGGGCGATGCTATGTACGCTGACCTCAACGGTGATCATGTCGTAGACGGTAATGACAAATGTGTGACCGGCTTTGCCACCCGCCCGGAATATGTATTCGGCATGAACATGGGTTTCAACTGGAAAGGCTTTGACCTCTCCATGCAGTGGGTAGGCTCCAAGAACGTCAACAGAATGTACGAAATCGAATACCGTATCCCGTATACCAATGCAGGAAAGCGCGGTCTGCTAACCTACTTTTATGATGGTTGTTGGACAGAGGAGAACCAATTGGGTGCTGTCTATCCGCGTGCATCGGAAACTTCGGAAAGCTGGAATTCCGAGCCCTCTACTCTTTGGCTGGCAGATGCTTCTTATCTCCGCCTGAAAAGTCTGAGCCTCAGCTACACGCTCACCGGAAAAAAATTCTTGAAGAAACTGGGACTTACTTCACTCGGATTCAATTTCAGCGGTTATAACCTGCTGACTTTCTCACCGCTTAAATACCTTGACCCGGAAAGTAACCCTGACAACTATGGAGAGTATCCGCTGATTAAGGTGTACAGCTTTGGTTTAAATCTTAACTTCTAAAAGAACAACTTTATGAATAGTATATTAAAAGGATTCATGGCACTAGGATGCCTGCTAATGGCTTCTTCCTGCTCTGAAATCAGTTTCGGAGATAAATTTCTGGGCAATCAGCCTGAAAGTTCCGGAGCAACCACCAAAGAGATGTTTTCTTCGAGAATAAATGCCGAAAAGGTGCTGACAAAAGCATATACCGGATTACCTTACGGGCTGCCCACCACTTCCGACTGGAAGTTGGGTGTGAACATCCTCGAATCTCTCACTGACTTATGTTACAGTTTTCGAGACAACATCAACGACGGTCCTCTAAAACTTTATTATAACGGCGCACTCAGTCCCACCAACGTTCCCCGAAGTGCAGCCTACCGTTATGGAAGTAAAGCCGACTGGACTGCCATCCGCTACGCCTGGTGCTATATCGAGAATGTAAAAGATGTGCCCGATATGTCGGAAAGTGAAAAGAGCCAACGTATCGCTGAAGCGAAAACCGTTATAGCCCTTTGTTACTTCGAGATGCTTCGCTATGTAGGCGGCGTGACGTGGATAGACCACTATGTAGACGTCAACGAGGAGATGAACTTCCCCCGCATCACATTCGCCCAAACCGTGGAGAAGATTGTAGCTTTGCTCGACGAGGTCATCAACTCCAACTTAAAGTGGAAACAGGATGACGCGGATGACGGACGTATGACCAAGGCGGGAGCTATGGCACTGAAATTCAAAGTACTGCAATGGGCTGCCAGCCCCACTTTCAACTCTGACAAGAAATGGCATCCCCAAGCGGACGAATATACCTGCTACGGTAACTATAGCGCCCAGCGTTGGGAAGCTGCAAAGGCAGCAGGCGATGCTTTCTTTGCGGAAGTGCAAAGACAAGGCGGATACTCGCTGATCCAGCCGGAGGAAGATACTCATCGGGCAAGACGTCTTGCCTACCGCCGGGCATACTATAATCGTGGCGGTACGGAAATACTGATCTCTACCCGTCATGGATATGATGTCAACACTATTTGGGAGTATATCGACAGCCGTCCTTGGGGGTATCTTCCCACATTAAACTATGTCGATATGTTCTCTTGGGCGGACGGAACCGATTTTCCGAAAGACTTCAACTGGCAGTCTCCTTCCCGTCAGCCTTTCTTTACCGTGGGTGATATGGAACCTACCCGTGACCCGCGCCTGTATGAAAATGTGGCTTGTCCGGGAGACACCTATTGCAATGGAACAGTCGCCCCTGTCCATCTCAATCATCCCAACTACAAAGCCGGTAGCGGATTCATGACCATGAAGTTCATCTTACAAGAGAACAGTGACCGTGAAGGGCCGATACAGTGGCCTCATACGCGTCTGCCGGAAATCATGCTGGGATATGCGGAAGTACTCAACGAAGTGAATAAACGTCCGAACGATGAAGCCTACAAGTTGGTGAACGATGTACGGAAGAGAGTAGGTCTCTCCGAACTTCCCAAGAACATGAATTACGATGAGTTTCTGGAAGCCGTACTGAGAGAAAGAGCACTGGAATTGGGATTCGAAGAGGTACGTTGGTTCGACCTTGTGCGCAGAGGTCGTGAAAACGATTTCAGAAAGCAACTGTACGGACTGCGGAGCAGAGGTAACGACCAACACAATCCCACAGCGTTCACTTTTGAGAAAGTAGAATTAAGCGACCGCTATTGGGTAGACAGTTGGGATACCAAATGGTATCTGGCTCCGATACCTCAAGACGAAATCAACAAGAGATATGGAATGACCCAAAATCCGGGTTGGTAAATTGATACGCAAACTAATATTCTATTGAACAATGAATAAAATAAACTATATATTAACCACTCTACTCCTGGGAGGTGCGGTAGTTCTGAACGCGCAGACACCAGCAACGGTATCGGATATGCAGCTGGCTGACACCTTGAGCGTAGGATACCGTATAAACGTATCTTCCCAGACCAGTAGTTATTCTGTCAACGGAGTCAATGCTTCTGCATTCGAAAAATCTCCGCATATAGACATCAGCAAAGCACTATATGGGAAAGTAGCCGGTCTGAACGTATATCAAGGCGCAGGCTCGTCAGCCGACAACGTTTCTTCTCTCTCCATACACGGTCATGCTCCGTTAGTGTTGATCGACGGTTTTCCTCGCGACATCACCGATATTAGTTCTATGGAGATCGAATCGTGCTACGTACTGAAAGACGCCGCTGCTGCTGCCCTCTATGGTATGCGCGGTGCTAACGGTGTAATATTGATTACGACCAAACGCGGCACAAGCAATGGACTAAAAGTAAAGGTAGACTATAACTTCGGCGTTAACACCCAGTTCCGCTCTCCTGACTTTGCAGACGCCTATACGTATGCGAACACTCTCAATACCGCACTGAGTGGAGACGGTCTGTCCGCACGCTACAATATCCGGGAATTGGAGGCTTTCCGTACAGGTATTTACCCATACGACTATCCGAACGTAGACTGGTGGGAAGAAACGTTGAACAAAACCGGATTTACACATAACCTAAAAATGGCTTTCAGCGGAGGTGGCGAAAAGTTCCGTTTCTATACCGTAGTAGATTACTATCGTGACCGTTCGATGCTGAAGAAAAATACGGAAGATACACGTTACGACACCACGCCCACAGATACACGCTTAACTGTGCGTACCAATCTGGACGTGAACGTGACTAAAAGTACTTATCTGAAACTCGGAATCGCCGGAAAACTGAAAGAACTTCGGGGAACCCGTTACGGGCGTAACGCTATCTTCAATGACATTTACGGCATTCCTTCGGCCGCATTCCCCATCCGTCATGAAAACGGCATCTTTGGAGGAAGTTCAGTCTATGGAGACAAGAACCCGGTTGCCTTACTGAAACATTACGGACATATCCGTAATGTATACGGAAGCCTGCTCGCCGACTTGAGCGTCCGCCAAAAACTGGACATGCTGACCAAGGGATTGGCAGTCGAGGCGGCTATTTCTTTCGATAACATCGGAGGAATGTATGAAACCAGCAGCAAAAGTTACCGTTATATGAACAGCGGAGCCAGTATTTCCGACGATGGCACATTGATAACCACTCCTACTATTTGGGGCACAGACTCCGAAACCTTGGGACACAGCCAGCCTTTTGAAAACCTGTTGTTCAGAAGCAACTTCCAGGCAAAAGCGGACTATAGCCGTACCTTTGACAAACACCGGGTAGGAGGAGCATTGATTTACGACATGCAGTCAGTAAATAGAAACGGCAGAAACAATTCACAAAAAAATCTGTCAGTTTTAATGAATGCCACCTATACTTACGACGACCGTTATACCCTTAATGCCGTATTCAACCGTTCCGGTTCGGCATATTTGCCGGATGGAGACAAATTCGCGAACTATCCTGCCATATCTGCCGCCTGGATCGTATCCAACGAAGCATTCATGGAGAAAATAACTCCGATTAATATCTTCAAGATTCGTGCCTCCTATGGTCTTTCCGGTTGGGATGGAAACTTGAGCCACGAATTATGGCGCCAGTCATACGGTTATGCTGCAGGTTACAACTTCGGCGAAAACGCCGGAAGCGTTTCAGGAGGTAGCGAAGGTAACTTACCAGTAGTCGGATTGGTAGCGGAGAAATCCCAAAAAGCGACTTTCGGATTTGATCTTTCCGCTCTCAACAACCGGTTAAATGCTACTGTGGAAGGTTTCTACGAGAAACGTTCGGATATACTTGTGTCCGGCGCCAATTCCACGTCCGGCATCATCGGTGTCACGGTGGGGCAAGTAAACGAAGGAATCTATAAATACAGAGGATTTGATGCCTCTTTGAACTGGAATGACAAAGCCGGTGATTTCCATTACAGTATCGGAGCAACCATGTCGTACTTGAACTCGGAAGTAGTCAATGTAAACCAAGCCTATCAAGAGTATGACTACTTGTACACCAAAGGCAACCGTGTGGGACAGATGTACGGTCTGGAAGCAATAGGATTCTTCAACAGTCAGCAGGAAATCAACAACAGCCCGCAGCAAACATTCTCAGGCATCGCTCCCGGTGACGTGAAGTATAAAGACCAAAACGGTGAGAACCGCATTGATGAAAAAGATGTGGTAAAAATGTTCGGTTCCTCACTACCACGTTTCTACTTCGAATTCAATCTGAATTTCTCCTATAAAAGATTCGAACTCTCTGCCGACTTCCAAGGAATGACCGGTGTAACAGTCTCTCTACTTGACAGCCCGCTTTACCGACCGCTTGTGGACAACGGAAACATCTCGAACACGTTCCTGAACGAGGAAGTTTACTGGACACCGGAGAACAAAGCCAAAGCTACTATGCCGAGACTGACTACACAGGAAAACCAGAACAACTACCGTGCCAGTTCATTGTGGTATCGTGACGGTTCGTTCCTGAAATTACGGAACCTGCTGGTAGCTTATACATTTCCGAAATCTCAGACCCGTTTTGCCGATTTACAAGTATTCGTGCAAGGCACTAACTTGTTCTCGCTAGATAACATCCATTTTGCCGATCCCGAACAACTTGGTATCGCTTATCCGTCTGCAAGGAGCTATTGGGCGGGTGTGAAACTTAATTTTTAATGTAAAGTAAATGAACATTATGAGAACCAAATACATCATCTTAACCGTTTTGTCTTCGTTGAGCCTTGCTTCGTGCAATTATCTCGATTTTGATGAAACAAACGGTTTGAAGACAAAAGAAGACATGTATAAGTATTTCGGTACAAGCAAAGATATGCTGTCCCACGTATACTCATATATGCCGCAAGGATATGCGTATTTCGCAACTGAAGGAATCTTTTCCGAAGAGAGTTATTCCATGCGTGACTGTGCCTCAGACGACGGTGAGTTCGGAGCTTACGCCGCCAACATCCAAAACGCGAACAACGGCAATTGGTCACCCATCAAAACGTATGATGACGCTTGGACGCTCTATCGTGGCATCCGTGCCGCCAATAGTTTTCTTACAGAGATTGCACAAGTGGACTTCTCGCGTTATGAACACGACGGACAATATCAGAATTGGATGAAGCAATTGAAATACTTCCCTTACGAGGCCAGAGTGCTGCGCGCACACTACTTTTTTGAGCTGGCACGCCGCTATGGTGATATCGCCATGCCATTGGAAGTGCTTACAGAAGAAGAAGCGAACACTATTGGTAAAACACCATTTGCCGAGGTGATTAATTTTATTGTCAACGAATGTAACGAGGCTGCTAACAACTTACCGGATGATTATGTAAACGAACCGGGAGCGGAGATAGGCAGAGTAACCAGAGGTTTTGCAATGGCGGTGAAATCAAAAGCATTATTATATGCAGCCAGCCGCTTACATAATCCTTCTATGGATACCGAATTATGGAAGCAATCCGCCAAAGCTGCATTGGACATCATGAATACAGGACTTTACTCCCTTGACGGTCAAGAGAGTGCCAACAACTTCGCATCAAAAGAAGTGGTACTGATGAGACTCAATGCTGAAGCTACAAACTTCGAGAGATATAATTTTCCTCTTCGTTTCACTTACGGGGCACGCACTTCCATGATTGCTTACGGCAACTTCCCGTCACAAAATCTGGTGGACGCCTTTGAAACCGCCAACGGTTATAGAGTGACACTGGAAAATACCGGTTGGGTTTGCGATGACCCCGATTTCAATCCGCAAGCTCCTTATGAAAACCGTGACAAACGATTCTATCGCACAATTCTCGCCAATGGCATGACATTTAAAGAGAGTACGGTAGAAACGTTCAAAGGAGGTGTCGATGATGGTATTGTGTCAGAAGGAGGTTCGCCCACCGGTTATTTTCTGCGCCGATACATTCAGGAAGGTACTAGTTTTGAACCGGGCAGGGAATCAGCCAACAAGCACTATTGGGCAATTTACCGTTATGCGGAAACCTTGCTCACCTATGCAGAATCCATGGTTAACGCTTTCAATGATGTCGACTACACTGATGAGACTTATGTGTATTCAGCATTGTGGGCTATCAACGAAGTAAGAAAGAATGCCGACATGCCGCTACTTACTTCTATGGGAAAAGAAGAATTCTTGGAACGTCTGTACAATGAATGGCGCGTAGAATTTGCCTTCGAAGATCACCGTTTTTGGGATGTACGCAGGTGGAAAATAGCTGATACTACCCAGCGCGAACTGTACGGAGTGAAGATTGAAAAACAACAGAACGGCACACTGAGTTTTTATAAAAACCTTTATGAAAGCCGCACATGGAGAGACTGCATGTATCTCTATCCTATACCTCAGAGCGAGCTGTACAAAAATACAAACTTAAATCCTCAAAATGCAGGATGGTAATTTATTGTCTAATCTAATAGTAAATATGATATATGAAAAAGTTATATAACAACACATTATTGCAACTGATTCTTGCATTGTGCACATTCAGTTTCGTAGCATGTCAGGAGTTCGATATCGACTCACAGCCGGAAGGACCCCTCAACATCCAGATAGATGCACTGGAGGCTTATACCGCTTTGGCAACTTCTCCCAGCAACATCGTTTTTAATATCAGTTCAAACACCCCTTGGACAATCGAGAGTAATCAACAGTGGTGCAAACCCACTCCCACTATGAGTGCGGCAAGTTCACTGGTTTCGGAGATTGTAGTAACTCTCGAAAATAATGTGGGAAAACAAATGCGTACAGCTCAACTGTTCATCAAGGCTGAAGGCATTGAGGGAACTAAGGTAGTGACTATCGAACAAGCTTCTAAAGAAGACTTGGTAGTAATTCGTCCTACGGATATCGTTCCTACCGAAGGAGGCATGGTTTCATTTAATATCATTTCCAATAAACCGTGGGAAATCATTACTACGACTCAGTTCCTTGAGAATATCGATAAAACATCCGGTACGGGAAATGAGAACGGTGAGAAAGAGAACATTACAATTACTGTCCCCCAAAATACAGGAGCAATAAGAAGTGCGGAAATCACCGTGAAAACGGCTTTTCAGGAGGAGACATTCACTATTACCCAAGATGGTATTGTGATTGAAACCAAGAATGAAGAAGATGCTGTTAACACAATGAGCGGAGAAGGTGGAGAGAAAACAATAGAAATCAACTCTAGTGTAGAATGGAAAATAGAAATTCCGACTGAATACAAAGAATGGCTGAGTGCAGAAGCAGACGGCAATCGGTTAAAACTGTCTACTACGTTTAATAATTTATTCGTTCCGCGTACCGGACACATCTTACTGTATCCTAAAATGAATGTTCCGGGATTTGAAGGCGTGCCTATTGAAGTGACACAACCCAGAAATATGTCTCTAAACAGAGGAGAGGAGACCGTAGATCCGGTGACAGGATATACTACTATCCAAAGTAAAGGCGCAGCCAGATTTGTATCCAATTTTGGATTCAGAAAAGGAAAAGTTGCTTGGGAGTTTGACAAAGTGGATATACCGGACAGTAATGGAGCAATCGAGCTTAACGGAGATACATGGACTTGGGGAGATGGCTCCGGTTATATCAAAGCATGGTTGAGACCGGAAAGTTCAGAGATGACTTCAAACATTGATGCATGGGACGGAGCTTACTTTAAACTACAAAACTTTAATATAAACATCAATGACGTTAAATCTATTGCCATTGAAGCCAAAGACGATCCGGAAAATGAAGGCAAAATATGTCTAATACTTTACGTCAACGAACAAGAGGTAGCACGGATGAAAAATAAGACGGACATTTATGCGGTCAATCCGAATTTCCGTGGACAACAGTTCTACTTCGGATTTGAAAGTGAAACAGACCAGATTTGTACAATGACATTCAAATCTATCAACTTTGAGTCTTATGAATAATACTAAAAACATAAAGTGAATATGAAATCAATTATACATAAAGCAATATACTGGGCTTTACCGCTTTTGACATTGCCTACAACTGGTTTACTGTTGCAGAGCTGCGAAGAGGACAAAGCAGAGAAGTGGGTCGACTTGCGTTATAGAGTAGAAGACTCTTACGTGATCCAAGCCTCCAACCCGGAGCCTTTCTCTTTCGAAGTCAAGTCTACTGACTCATGGGAAGTCTTCGGAAAATATGACTGGTATACCCTTTCACCCTCAACGGGTGAAGCTGGTAAGACCTATACTGTAACTGTTGCCTGCAAAGAGAATACCGCACTGGACGACCGTATAGATACCATTCACATCAAGAGTGACTATTGGACAGGCAAACGCTTTGTACTCACTCAGAAAGGTACTGCCTATCTGAATGTAGAGGACGTAGAGATGATTAACCAAGAAGGCGATGCTATGACATTCAATGTGCTCAGTAACCAGAAGTGGAGTGCTAAGGTGACAGAAGGTGACATCTGGCTTTCTATCCGAGGTAACGACGGGAAGATTGAAGGCGAGCAAAACGGACAGATTACAGTAGAAGCTACCCCCAACACAGGTGAAATGAGAACGGGTGTAGTAACCATTTACGACCGCCACGGAAAAGTTGCCATGGAAGTGAAATGCACACAAGACGGCGTGCTGCTGACACCGGAAACACCAGTGAACGGTAAGTGGTTTACCATCTATGAGCAAGAGCAGGAGCTCAAAATCTCCATAGAATCCAATGCAGAATGGACTGTTTATAAAGAGAATGAACTGGACGATACATGGTATGATTTCGAGAAAACTTCTTTCTCCGGTTCTGAAGAACTGGTAATCAAAGTATCCGAACATACGGGGTCCAGCGTTCGTACGGGAACAATCATACTGGCAACCAAAGCCGCCGAAGGCGCTACACCGCTGACCAAGACCGTGAAGTTCAAGCAGGCCAATCCCAAACGTCCTGAGGTACACAACATGGATGTTACGTTAGGTACTCAATATGGTCCCGGCAGCTTGATGCCCGGACGTTACAACTTCTACTTCGAACCTTTCAATGCCAACTTCGAACTCTTCTTTATGTGGGGAGATGTGGAACTTCGTTTCCATGTCAGTGACAATATAACCCTCCTAAGTACGAGACCTTGGTGTAGTGATGTGTTCGATGATAGATCTGATTGCCGCCACACTGTAGATTCCAGTCAACCCAATGTACTGTCGTTTGAACTCCAAGAGAGCGTAACACCTACCGGCAGCTGGCTCTACACCGAATGGATACTGAACAATAAGATAATCGCCAAAGCAACCAGCGATGGTGTGAGCGATGCAGACGGAACAGGCGACACGTGGAAAGTGCCATTCTCGCAACTTAGCTCCGGCGGAACTTTCCTTGTCAGAGCAACAAGTGGCAGTCTCGTATTTACTAAATGGGAATATGTGGCTCCGTTAAACTGGGGAGACTGATTCTTTAGTCAAAAAGTGCTTGCCCGCTTGCCAACAACAATTCGGGTAAGTGCTTATTAAACTCATAATACATAAAACCAAAAGAGTATGATGAAAAAAAAATTATTATTTATATTGAGCCTGACATTCATCGGTATTTCCTGTTTTGCTTGTCTGGACGATGAAACGAAGTACGTCACTCAAAAAAAGACTAACTATCCGCTTACAGCTTTTGCCGTAGCAGTGAATAATGTACAAACGGGTACTACCTCCTATTATCACGGAAAGATAGACCAGACCACCCACAAGATAGAAATCGGAACCATCGAAAATGCGAATGTCATCACCGGCGTGGATTATACATTGATGGACGGAGCGAGCATTTCACCAGACCCCGCTACCTTTATACAAAACTGGCAGAAAGAGCAAAAGGTGACTGTCACCACCGCGAACAATCAGTCGATTACTTATACCATCGTACTACCGAAGTATGACGAAACGTTGAAAGACATTATCTTTATAGACGATTTCAACGTAAATGGCATTCCCAACCCCAACAGCTGGGTACTCTGTCAAAAATCAACATCAGACTGGTGCGACGAGATGTCCGAAAGCTACGACCAAGCATATGTAGAAGATGGCAAACTGATACTAAAGGCAGAAAAAATAGGTAATGAATATCGTGCCGGCGGTATCGAGTCAATAGGTAAGGTAGACTTCACCTTCGGGCGTGTTGAAGTCAGAGCGAGAATCCCCAGACATCCTGACGGAGCCTTTCCTGCTATCTGGCTGATGCCTCAAAAGTCTGCTCCCTTATACAGTAGTTGGCCGAATGGCGGTGAGATTGACATAATGGAGCATATCCGGCAAGAAGATGTGATTTATCAGACAGTGCATACCCACTATACCTACGACTTGAACATCAAAGATCCTATCAACTCGACATCGGTAACATGCAACTACGAGGACTGGAATATCTATGCCGTAGAATGGACAGAAGATAAAATAACGTTCTTTGTCAATGACCAAAAGACTTTCTCTTATGAGAACCTCAAGCTGGCAAATGAAGAAGAAATGAAACAATGGCCGTTCACCAAAGATTCTTCTTTCTATATCATTCTGAATATGGGACTTGGAGGAAACGCAGATTCATGGGCAGGTCCTATTGATGACACCGATCTACCTGCCATTATGGAAATAGATTGGGTAAAGGTTAGCAAACTGAATAAATAGTTTTTCTGATTAAGGTAGAACTAAGTTTTTAGGGACTTCTTAAAGGAAGAGGAATGAAAGCATAAACATACTTTATGATTTTCATTCCTCTCATTGTTACAATCGGTTTTCTAACATCAATCACAAACAGGTGTCGCCTCCCACTTTATCCTGTTTCCGGTAAGCAGAAGGAATCTCTCCTTTTATAGATTTGAAAACCTTGCTGAAATAACGCAAGGAGGAGAAGCCAACTACTTCAGAAATCTCGGTAATATTCATAGTGGTGGTTGTAAGCAACACGATAGACCGTTCAATACGCTGCTTATTCACATAATCTACAATCCCCATACCTGTGATAGTTTTCACTTTATTAAACAACAATGAGCGACTGATACACATATTAGTAGCCAAAAACGCAACATCCAGTTCCGGATTGCTCATGTTGTCCGCAATCAATGTATTCAACTTCAGCAGAAAAGTCTCATCAGCATTACTGAAACTCATATCCTTATGTGTCAACAATTTGTCATCCTTATAGCGTATCCTGATCTGTTCACGTTGCCGTAGTTGGTTATGAATTAGCGCCAGCAAGCTATCTATCTCGAAAGGCTTCGGAAAAAAGACATCCGCACCAGTCTTATAACCGGTGTACATATTTTGTGAATTATGATAGGCAGTTAATAAAATGAATGGAATATGACTGATTTTCAAATTAGTCTTCACTTCCTTGCATAGTTCAAACCCATTCATCCGAGGCATCATGACATCACTGATGATAATGTCAGGCAATCGGTCTTTAATCTGCTCCAACCCTTCTTTACCATCTTTAGCAACGTATACACGAGCAAAATAATTACTCAACGTTTCTTTCAAATAGTTTCGTAATTCAGAAGTGTCTTCTACCACCATCACCGCATATTTCTTTAAGAATGTATAATCAATCTTGTCTTGTTCATTCACTTCCACTCCTGTAGACGTATCTGCCCGCAACAGTTCTTGTCGTCCATATGTATCCGCCAATAACGGTAACTCAAAATAGAATACCGCCCCTTTTCCTTCTGTATTCGAAGCACCCACTTTTCCCTTATGATGAGCAATAAGGCTCTTCGCATAAGAAAGTCCGATACCACTCCCTCCCTTCTCATGTATCCCTTGATAGAAACTAGAGAAAAGAGAATCTGTATCCACCATATTCAACCCCATTCCTTCGTCCTTGACAGAAACCCGTACCCGTCCTTCTCCCTCCAACAGACAGGTGATTAGCGTAGTAGTAGTATTTGATTCACTGAACTTGAGTGCATTCATCAGGAAGTTGGAAAGAACGAACTCACACTTATTCTTATCAAAAGGAACCTTCCCTATGCGCTCATCCAGTTCATATTCCAGCCAAATACCCTTCACGCGATATTCATCGGCAAATTTATCTCCGACAGACCGTACCCACTCATTCAGAGAGTAGGGCAGGATATGTAACATATCTTTTCCCTCCTCCAGTTTCCGCACGTCAAGTACCATGTCGATAATGTTCTTCATTTGGTGTGCTTGCTTATAAATTGGGACTAACAATTTTTCTACCTCACGATCACTACCTGATTCATGATTAATAATACGCTTCAACGGTGCACAAATCAGCGTAAGAGGCGTACGAAGCTCATGACTGATGTTCGTTAAGAAATTAATTTTCTCTTCATACATTTTGTTTTTCAGACGCAGAATCTCCCGTTTCTGTTTGGCTTTCTTTTTTCGATAAAAATAGAAAGTAATGCCATAAACTACTATTCCCACCAATATACATAACCCCGCATAAAACCAATTGCTCTTCCACCAAGGGGAAACAACCACGACATGAAGAATCGGCTGTTTCACACTCCACCCCCCATTACGAGTATAATAAGAAGCAGTAATTGTATACTCCCCTATCGGTAGATAATTAATAACCAAAGAGTTGGAATTGAAATTAGCCAAGTCCTGCCCGATTCCTTCAATATTAAACCGGAAAAAGTTTTTACGAAACACATCTCCCTCGTTCAACAGGACTTTCAGTTGCAGAGAGGAAAAGTCCCATGGAACCCGAATAGTTTCAATAGCTTTCTCCCGCTTCTCGGATAATGGGACAGGCAAACCATTCAGTAATACATCTAGTAATTCAACAGTATGATCTTCTTCCGTTTCTAAATGAAAGCCAGAATTTATCACTGTCATCCCCATAGTACCACCTAGAAAAACATCTCCATTATGAGCAAGAAGAGTGGCCTGAAAAAGATATTCGTTAGGCAAAACCCCGTCCACCTCGTCCAATGTAACAAAGTTCCGAGTGAGAGAAGAATAAACGAACAAATATCGTCTTGTTCCTACCCATATCCGATGTTGGTTATCAGTTACAACAGAAGATACCTCTTGAAACAAACTCGTCTTGATCAACTCGCTCTCTCCTGTTCGTGGATCGTAACGTACCAAGCCTTCGGTAGACGCTAACCAGAAAACGCCATCCTGGTCACGCGATGCATCATTAATGATATATTTCCCCTGATAAATCGTCCTGAAAATCCCTTCCGAGGAATCATATTCGCAGATATTTTTCAAATCGGTAAGATAAGTTTTCGTACCCACAGTAGCTATGATCAAGGGCGAATTTCGTTCGTATTCTCTTCCCATAGTGGCTACAATCTCAAATTTACGACGAGTAGTATCGTATATAAAAATATGTTGGCCACTGAAAAGAATCTTGTCTGGCGTTACCCGTCGGATGTTGACAGAGAAACCGTCAATACATTCACGATCATTTGTTTCTTTATCGACCAGAACAAAAGGACGTACCCGTCCCGTTTGCTTATGAAAAATAAAGAGTCCCTCGTTGAAAGAGGAAAATAATAATTCATCAGGGGTATATTCGACAATAGAAACCACCTTTTCATGCATAGTAGAAGGATAATGCTTAAAAGTTCCCGTTAACGGATCAAACCTATTGATTCCACCGCCATCAGTCCCCACCCAAACCATTCCATCACTATCTTGGAAAAAACTATTGATGGTCTGATTGCTCAACCCATATAAATTGCCAAAAGGAACATTCTGATAAGAACAAGCAAATACATTTCTTATACCAATCAACCCTCTGCGGATACTGCCCGCCCACATATTATTGGCAGAATCCAAATAAAGCCGATAAATGGTATTGGCAGGAAAGGAGTGAACATCATCCTGCTTTTGCTGAATGTTGGTAAACGAAAAATCATCCAAGGAAATGATGTTAATTCCGCCACCATCAGTTGCCACCCAAAGCTGATTATCTTTCTCCATAATATCATGAATGACATCGTACGTCAGAGAGGAATTGGATGTTGTAAAATGTTTCAAAAGTTTACCTTCTTGATAGCAGTACAGCCCACTACCATAAACGCTCACCCACAGACGCTTATGGGAATCTAAGAAAATAGTAGTATAACTCTTTCCGGTAAAAGCATCTACCTTCTTCAGTTCGTGGGTTTTAATATTGAAAGAATATATGCCATTCCAACATGAGTTAAGCAAGATATGTTCGTCATCGTAACGCACCATCTCCCAAAAAGGAACATAATAAGCAGGATCCTTTGCATAATATAAAGGTTCAAGTTTATTAGTGGCATAAGTATATTTATAAATATCACCTGACCCACCCAACAAAATTCCCCCTTCTACCAATAAACTGGAAGCAACATAAATAGGTTTACCATTACTTGATAAAGTTTTAAAGTTATCATGGCCTCTATTATAAAGACAAATACCAACTGTTGTGGCTACCCACAAATTATGCAAAGAATCTTCCGCTATAAAAATTATATTATCTGAGGGCAATGTACTTTCGTCCTCCGGCCGATGCAAATAGTGTTTCAAATGATCGCGATCGTAACAATTCAAACCAGACTCTGTACCAATCCATAAATAGCCTCTATGATCATTCAAGATACATTGTACTCTTGACTGCGAAAGTCCTTCTTTAATTCCAAGCTGTTTATAATAATAGTAAGGGGATTGGCTTCGAATGGAATGAGCCATTCCGACAAAGAAGAATATTAAATATATTTTTAACAGAACTTTACTCATATTTAGTAAGACATACAATACGATTTGTAAATATAATAAATTTTATTTTAATAGTACTGTTTTATTTCAAATTCTAATTATAAGTAAAGTACTTTTTCTTCCGTATATAAAATACGAATTAATTTCGAACCTATTTAAACATGAATTTAGCATAACCGTTGGTATGTTCTTCCACCTCCTACGAATACTTCTATACGCTGAAAAAGAAAATTTATAGTTATAACTGATTTATATCGGGCTGACGTTATTTTACTAAAAAACATTAGATTCTCCTTATATTATAAGGTAGGGAGAATCTTTTTTTTTACTTTTG
>ERZ773183.1464-NODE-1464-length-19787-cov-4.007348_pt1 | contig 19787 bp, 17 predicted proteins | sample MGYA00580532_ERZ773183 | MGnify/ENA primary metagenome ERZ773183 (study PRJEB29015, sample SAMEA2737791) | human gut metagenome | biome: human gut; feature: human-associated habitat; material: faeces | place: China | collected 2012 ... | reverse complement strand
TGGACTTCGACGTGGGCTGGTTCGTGAAGCGCTCGTAGTGCCCCAGGTCGAGGTCGGTCTCGGCGCCGTCCTCGGTCACGTAGCATTCGCCGTGTTCATAGGGGTTCAGCGTGCCGGGGTCGACGTTGATGTAGGGGTCGAGTTTCTGGATGGTCACCGAATAGCCTCGGGCCTGCAGCAAGCGGGCGATCGAGGCCGAAATAATACCCTTGCCGAGCGACGATGCGACACCGCCCGTAACAAATATGTACTTGGGTTTGGAAAGTATCATTACTGACTATATCTATTTATTTTCGTTGTGCTCCTGGTTCTCCTCCTGTGCCTGGCGGTCGATGAGCTTCACCTTCTCGATCGCGGCGGCCATCTCTTCGCGGGCGCGGTCGATCTTGGCCTTCACATCGGCGACGAGCGCCTCGGCGTTCTTCGACTTGGCGAAGAAACCGATGTTGTTCTCCAGCAGGCCGATCTCCTGTTCGAGCTGGCGCACCTTATTGTAAAGGCGCTCGCGCTCCGAACGCAGGCGGTTGCTGCCCGCCGATTTGAGCGACGAGACCTTCTCGCGGAAACGGTTCATCGAACGGTCGCGCTCCGAACCGCGCAGCGTGTTGAACAGCGCATCGACGGCGGCCTTGTATTTCTTCTGTACGGCATCCTTCTGCTTGATGGGCACGAACCCGATCTCGCCCCAGCGGCGCTGGAACTCGCGGATTACGTCGTATCCGCCGGCCTTGACGTCGGCCGCGGCCATCTCATCGAGCAAGGCGAGTTTCTGCCGGAGGTTCTCCTCGTGCTCGCCGTCCACACTGGCGAAATGCGAAGCCTTGCGCTCGAAGAACTTGTCGCATGCGGCACGGAAACGCTTCCAGATCGCATCCGAATGGCGGCGCGACACGGCACCGATCTCCTTCCAGCGGGCCTGCAGGGCGATCAGCTCGTCGGTGGCCTTCTTCCACTCCTCGCTGTTCATCAGCGACTCGGCGGCCTCGCATATCTCGGTCTTCAGCTGCAGGTTGTGCTCCATCTCGGTCTTCACCCCGGCATAAAACTGCCGCTTGGCCTCGAAGAACCTGTCGCATGCCGTGCGGAAACGCTCGTAGATACGGTTGTTGTCCTTCTTGGGTGCGAAGCCGATGGTTTTCCAGGTCTTCTGGATCTCCAGCAGGCGGTCGCTCGCACGGTTCCACTCCTTGCGGGTCGTGAGCGGCTGCGCGGCCAGCTCCTCGGTGGCGGCACAAAGCTCCGTCTTGAGTTCGAGGTTTTTGACCTGCTCGCCCTTGAGCGATTCGAAATGCTCCTGATGCTGTTTGTTGATACGGCTCGACGCCGCCTTGAAGCGCTCCCAGAGCACCTCTTTATATTCATTGGCTACGGGGCCCGTCTCGCGCCACTCGTCATGCAGCTTCTGCAACTTGTGGAACGCCTCCACGACCGAAGGCTCCAGCACCAGCGCTTCGGCCTGCTCGCAGAGGGCGATCTTCTGCTCGTAGTTCTTCTTCAGGTCGAGGTCGCGCAGCTCCTTGTTGATTTTGATGAAGCTGTAAAAATTCTCGACATGCAGGTTGTAGGTCTCCCACAGGTCTTTGACGTTCTGCTGCGGCACGATGCCGGTCTCCTTCCAGCGCTGCTGCAATTCGCGGAACTTATTGAAGGTATGGTTGAGCGTCTCGTCCGAATTGACCAGTTCCTTGAGCTCCTCGATGATCCCGAGCTTGACCTGGAGGTTCTTCTCCTTCTCGGCCTCGAGGTTTGCGATGAACTCGTCGCGGCGATGGCGGTACTCCTTGAACAACTCCTTGAGCTGTACTTCGGCGCCGTCCACGGCCGGTGCGAAATCCTCTTCGCTGCCCCCCTCCTCGACGAACTTGCGGCGTGCGGCCTCGACCTCGGCGCGGCGGATGCGGTAGAAAGCGATCTTCAGCGCCTCCACATCCCGGCGGATCGACTGCACGGGCTGCTCTTCGAGCATACGCGTAAAGAGGGCTACCAGCTCTTCCTTGCCCTTCCCGGCAAACTTGTCCTCGGCGGACGGCGCTTCCTGGGCCAGTTGGTCGGCAGCGGCCTCTTCAGCCGTCTCGCCCTCCAGTTCCAGCCCGGCATCCTGCGCGGCGAGCGCCGCCTCCTCGTCCGCGAAATCCACTTCGGCACCGGCCGGCACGGCCTCCTCGCCGGATTCGGTCTCCACCGCCTCGGCAACGGGCTTGATACGGGCACGCTTCGCACGCGGCGCGGCCTCGGGTTCCGCCACGGGCTCCTCCGCCGCAGGCGCTTCAGCCACGGGCACCTCTGCCGCGGGCACCTCTGCCGCGGGCGTTCCCGCAACGGATTTTTCCGTCTCGGGTTCTTCTGCCGCGGGTGTTTCCACGACGGGTTCCGCCTCCGCTGCTGCGGAGGCCTCGGTTTCAGGGACTTCGGAAGTCACTTCGGAAGTTACGGTCTGCACATCTTCAGCAGCATCGCTGACTCGCTCCTCGGGAGCAGGAAGATTCGGATTTTCAGTAGCCATCTCAGTACACGTTTTTGATTTCCATATATACGGAAGTATATAAATCTCGCAAATATAACCATTTTTCCCGGGCTACCGAACGATTTAGCCGGAAATTTGCTAACTTCGCCCGAGATATGAGCGGCACGCAACCGCGCCCAATTGCCGCGTGCGATACAAAACCTGTCAACCGGAACCATGAGCCACCGCATCCTGCTTGTCGACGATGAAATCGACATCCTCGAATTCGTGAGGTACAACCTCCAGAAGGAGGGCTACGAAGTATTCACGGCGCAGAACGGCGCCGAGGCGCTGAAGGCCGCCGCCGAGTGCCGTCCGCACCTGATCCTGCTGGACATGATGATGCCCGTCATGGACGGTGCGCAGACCTGCCGTGCCATCCGCCAGGATCCGCAGCTGCGCGACACGATGGTGGTATTTCTCTCGGCGCTGGGCGAGGAGGATCAGCAGCTTACGGGCTTCGGTGTCGGGGCGGACGACTACCTCACCAAGCCGATCAAGATGAAGCTGCTGGTCAGCCGCGTGCAGGCCATCCTCAAGCGGATCGACGCCGAAACCGCGCCGGCGGAACCTGCCGCGGCAGGCATCGCCGTCGACCGCGAGCATTACACCGTGACGCGCGACGGCCACGAGATAGCCCTTCCGCGCAAGGAATTCGCGCTGCTCGACCTGCTCTATTCGTCGCCCGGGAAGCTCTTCTCGCGCGAAGAGATATATACGAAGATCTGGGGCACCGAGGTGGTCGTGGGCGACCGCACCATCGACGTGCACATCCGCAAACTGCGCCAGAAGATCGGCGACGAACGCATCGTCACGGTCAAGGGCGTGGGATATAAATATGAACCCTGAAACGAAAGGTGAAAATTGGATTGTCATTCCGGGAAGAGCCGAAGGACCGACGTGGGAATCCGCTGGACGCGTTGTGAGGTTACGACCTTTGATCGGATTGCCGCGTCGCCACGCTCCTCGCAATGACGGGAGAGGGGGGGGGCAGGCGACCGAATCGGTTTGTCCGGACGAAGCGATTTTGAATTGTGAATTATGAATTGTGAATCGAAAAAATACCGCCGCATCGTCGTCAAGATCGGCAGCAATGTGCTCACCCGCGAGGACGGACGGCCCGACACCACGCGCATCTCGGCGCTCGTGGACCAGTTGGCGCGCCTGCACCGGGCCGGCACGGAGTTCATCCTCGTCTCGTCGGGCGCCGTGGCCTCGGGCCGCAGCCTGCTCGAAACCCGCGTCGGACGCATCGACACCGTTTCGGCCCGCCAGCTCTTCTCGGCCGTCGGGCAGGTGAAACTGCTGAACCGCTACTACGACCTCTTCAACGAATACGGCATCGCCTGCGGGCAGGTGCTCACCACCAAGGAGAGCCTCTCCACGCGGCGGCAGTACCTCAACCAGCGCAACTGCATGGAGGCGATGCTCGCGGCGGGCGTCGTCCCGATCGTCAACGAGAACGACACGATCTCGGTCACGGAGCTGATGTTCACCGACAACGACGAACTTTCGGGTCTCGTGGCGGCGATGATGGGAGCCGAGGCGCTCGTCATCTTGAGCAATATCGACGGCATTTACGACGGTTCGCCTTCGGACCCCGCCTCGCAGGTCATCCGCCGCGTCGCCCCGGGCCGCGACCTCTCGCAGTACATCGACCCCGTACGCTCGTCGCGCGGCCGCGGCGGCATGGCCACCAAGAGCCGCGTCTCGTCGCGCGCCGCGGCTGAAGGCATCGAGGTCATCATCGCCAACGGCCGCCGCGACAATATCCTGACGGATCTGATCCTCACGGACCGCGACGTCGTATGCACGCGTTTCGAAGCGGCTCCCCGACCGGCTTCGGGGGTCAAGAAGTGGATCGCCAGCAGCGAAGGCTTCGCCAAGGGCGCCCTGCACCTCGACGCCGGGGCCGCCGCGGCCGTCTCGCAGAGCAAGGCCGCGAGCATCCTCGCCGTGGGCGTCACGGCCGTCGAAGGGGATTTCGAGCGCGACGACATCGTACGCATCCTCTCGCCCGAAGGCGCCCCACTGGGCGTGGGCCGCATCTCGTGCGACAGCGCGACGGCCCGCCGCAACCTCGGCCGCAAAGGTCTCAAACCGCTGATTCACTGCGATTACCTATATCTGGAATAAAAATGGAATACGATACGATCTTCGTCGCCGCCCGGCGCGCCGGCAACGAACTGGCCCTTGTCGACGCCGGGCGATTGAGCCGCACCGTCGTGAAAGCCGCCGCCCTGCTGCGGGAAAACGCCGGAAAAGTGCTCGCGGCCAACGCCCTCGACCTGGAGGCGATGGACGCCGATTCACCCATGCGCGACCGCCTGCGGCTGACGGCGGAACGCATCGCCTCGATCGCCGCCGACATGGAATCCGTCGCCGGACTGCCCTCGCCGCAGGGCGAAACGATCGCCGAATGGACCCGTCCCAACGGCATGACCCTCCGCAAGGTCCGCGTACCGTTCGGCGTGGTGGGCATGATCTGCGAGGCGCGCCCCAACGTCACGGCCGACATTTTCTCGCTCTCGATGAAGACGGGCAACGCCTGCGTGCTGAAGGGCGGCAGCGACGCCCGCCGCTCCAACGAAGCCATCGCCGTCCTGCTCCGCGAGGCGCTCCGCAGCGAAGGCGTCGACCCGGCGGCCTTCACCCTGCTGCCCGCGGGTCACGAGGCTGCCGGAGCGCTGCTGAACGCCGTGGGTTACGTCGACGTGGTGATCCCGCGCGGCGGCGCGGGACTGATCCGCTTCGTGCGCGAAAACGCCCGCATACCCGTGATCGAGACCGGGGCGGGCATCGTCCACACCTACTTCGACCTCGACGGCGATCTGACGAAAGGCCGCGCCGTGGTCTGCAACGCCAAGACGCGGCGCGTCAGCGTCTGCAACGCCCTCGACTGCCTCATCGTCCACCGCGAACGGCTCCGGGACCTCGCGGAACTGTGCGACCCGATGGCCGCCGAACGCGTCACGGTCTACGCCGACGCGGAGGCGTACGCCGCACTCGAAGGCCGCTACCCCGCGTGCCTGCTCCGCCCCGCCGCGGAGGAGCACTTCGGGACCGAATTCCTCGACTACAAGCTGGCCGTGCGGACCGTCGGCTCCCTCGACGAAGCTCTGGCGCACATCGCCCGCTACTCCTCGCGCCACAGCGAAGCCATCGTCACCGAAAACGCCGGGACGGCCCGGGAGTTCACCCGGCGGGTCGATGCGGCGTGCGTCTACGTCAACGTCTCGACGGCCTTCACCGACGGCGGCCAGTTCGGGTTCGGCGCCGAGGTCGGCATTTCGACCCAGAAACTCCACGCCCGCGGCCCGATGGGGCTGCCCGAACTCACGACCTACAAATACGTGATTTCAGGCAACGGACAGACCAGAGAGCCATGACGGTCACGCCGCCGCCCGCCGTTTTCGCGGCATCCCGCCGCGTTCCCGACTCCGCCCCGCGCGGGCGAAGCGGAGTCGCCGCGCACCGATGCATCCCCCGACGCCCCTCGCGGAAGGGAAACGCCGCCGCATGGCCCGGACGGCCGGCGCCAAAAGACCCCGACGCCATATGTGACAAAAATTCCACTTATTTCGGCAAATAATTGAACGATTCGTAATCATTTTTTGCTTAAATTTGCACATCCGTAAAATAATACATATATTTAAATTATGATTCGTGAACTTTTCGCCGTGGGCCTGGGAGGCGCCGCCGGAAGCATCGTCCGCTATATGCTCTCCGTCTGGCTGCTCGGAGGGCACACGCTGCTGGGTTTTCCGGCCGGAACGTTCACGGTCAACGCCGCGGGATCGCTGCTGATCGGCATTCTGCTGGAGACCACGAATTCGGCTGCGGCAGGATGGTTGCTCATCGCAGGATTCTGCGGAGGATTCACCACCTTTTCGACCTTTTCGGCCGATGCCGTGCGGTTGCTGCGTGCCGGAGACTACGGGCCTGCGACGGCCTACATTGCGTTGAGCGTCGCGGTCTGCATCGCCTTCGCCGCGCTGGGCATGTGGATCGGAGCGCAAATTGCACGCAATTAAAAATGAAAAATTAAGAATTAAAAATAACCTGCAACCCGGTTAAATCCCGGCTGAAATCCCGGTCGCGCTGCGACAAGCCCCCTCCGAGGAGGGGATTTAGGGGAGGGTTAGAATTGGATACGCGGCGGAACGCCGCGAATTAGATGGCTGAATTTGCCCGGGGCCAGGCTTGTAAACGACGCCGAAGGCGGCGACAACACCGCCCGGAAGCGCAACGACGAAGAAAAAACATAAAAACTTAAAATAGAAGTTATGGTAATTCTGGTTTTAAACTGCGGCTCCTCTTCGATCAAATATCAGGTGATCGACATGGAGGACGCGTCGAGCAAACTGCTCGCAAAAGGCATTGTGGAACGTATCGGCCTCCCGGAAGGCGACCTGACCCATAAACCCGTCGGCAAGGAGCCGTTCGAGCTTCACCAGCCGATTCCCGACCACACGACCGGCATCAAGCTCGTGCTCGACGCCCTCACCGACCCCGCCCACGGCGTGATCGCGTCGCTCGACGAAGTGAAGGCCGTCGGCCACCGCGTAGCCCACGGCGGCGAGTTCTTCCCCGAGAGTTGCATCGTCACCGAGGACGTTAAGGCGAAGATCCGCTCGCTGTTCGAGATCGCCCCGCTGCACAACCCCGCCAATCTCGAAGGCGTGCTTTCGATCGAAAAGGTCCTGCCGGGCGTGAAGCAGGTCACGGTGTTCGACACCTCGTTCCACCAGTCGATCCCGGCGGTGAATTACATGTACGCCCTGCCCCACGCCTATTACGAGAAATACCGCGTGCGCAAGTACGGCTTCCACGGAACCAGCCACAAGTATGTGGCCAAGGTGGGCGCCGAACTGGCCGGACTGGATTTCCACAACTCGCGGATCATCACCTGCCACATCGGCAACGGCGGTTCGGTGACGGCGATTCTCAACGGCAAGTCCTACGACACCTCGATGGGCTTCTCGCCGCTCGACGGCCTGGTGATGGGCACGCGCTGCGGCCAGGTGGACGCCAGCGCCATCACGTTCATCGGCGAAAAGGAGGGCATGAGCTATGCCGAGCTGAACACGATGATGAACAAGAAGTCGGGCGTGCAGGGCCTCACGGACATTTCGAGCGACATGCGCGACATCGACCGCGCCTACGACGAGGGCAATCCCCGCGCAATCCTGGCGCGCGATATGTACTACGGACGCATCAAGAAGTTCATCGGCGAATACGCCGCCGAAATGGGCGGTGTCGACATGATCATCTTCACGGGCGGCGTGGGCGAGAATTCGTGCGAAATGCGCGAGGCGGTCTGCACCGGACTGGAGTTCATGGGCGTGAAATTCGACCCTGCGGCCAACAAGGGCGCGCGCGGCGTGAACAAGATCCTCTCGGCGGCGGATTCGAAAGTCAAGGTAGCCACCATCGCCACCAACGAGGAGCTGGTGATCGCCACGGACACCTACAATCTGGTAAAATAACGTCCGCATCCCGGCCGCATGCGATAAGCCCCTCCCGCGGGAGGTTTTTGGGGTGGGGTCGGGCTTGCAAACGACGCCGACGGCGGCGGCAACGACCGCCGACAGCATAGAGGCAAAACAACAAAGCATATATCAATTTTAAACGTAACAACACCATGATTCAGCATCTTACCGAAATCGTCGAGGAGGCGAGGAAACAGGGTAAAAAACGTCTTGCCGTAGCTTACGGACAGGATTCGCATACGCTGGAAGCGGTCTACGAAGCCTATAAGGAGGGTCTCGTGGAGCCTACGCTCTTCGGCGACAAGGAGGTTATCAAACAGGTCTGCCAGGAGAACGGCATCGACATCAACGCCTTCAACATCGTCAACGAACCCAACGATGTGAAATGCGTCCAGCAGGCCGTCGCATCGGTCGTTTCGGGCAACGCCGACGTTCTGATGAAAGGTCTGGTCTCGACCGACAAATACATGCGCGGCATCCTCAACAAGGAGGCCGGGCTGTTCCCCCCGAAAGGCGTCCTGAGCCACGTTTCGATCGTCGAAATGCCCTGCTACCACAAACTGCTGATCATCTCGGACGTGGCGGTCATTCCGCTCCCCGACTTCAAGCAGAAGATGGTGCAGATCGGCTACCTGGCCCGCACGGCCAACCTGCTGGGCATAGCAACGCCGAAAATCGCCTGCATCGCCCCCTCGGAGCAGCTGCTCCCCAACGTGATCTCCTCGACCGAAGGCGCGCTGCTGGCCAAGATGGCCGACCGCGGCCAGCTGGGCAACGTCGTCGTCGACGGTCCGCTGTCGCTGGACGTGGCGCTCTACAAGGAGGTCGCCGAGCACAAAAAGGTCAAGGGTTCGTCGGTGGCCGGCGATCCGGACTGCCTGCTGTTCCCCAACCTCGAATCGGCCAACGTCTTCTTCAAGTCGGTCACGCACCTCTGCGGCGGCGAACTGGCGGCGATGGTCATGGGTACGAAGGTTCCGTGCGTGCTCACCTCGCGCGGCGACACGAGCAAGACCAAGCTCTTCTCGATAGCGCTGGCCTGCCTGGCGGTAAAAAAATAAAATTCCGGTCATCCGGACCTAACCCAATCTTAAACCAGCCCGACGAAAGAAGCAACGCCTCCCGGTTGAAAGTCACCCTTCGACAATCAGTCGTTGCGAATCCGTCGGACTCACGTTAAAAACGAACCGAGAACTTATGGGCTACAAAATTTTAGCAATAAATCCCGGCTCAACGTCTACAAAGGTCGCCCTCTACGACGAGGAGCGGCCTTTGTTGGAATTGAACCTCCGTCACTCCACCGAGGAAATCTCCCGCTTCGCCGGCGTGAACGACCAGCTGGACTGGCGCCGCGGACTGATCCTTTCGGCGCTCCGCGAAGAGGCGTTCGACATCAGAAACCTCTCGGCGGTGATCGGCCGCGGCGGACTGATACGCCCCATTCCCGCAGGAGTCTACGAAGTCAATTCGCGCATGCGCTACGATCTGCGGAACGCGCAGATGAAACACGCCTGCAACCTCGGAGGACTGCTGGCCGCACAGATCGCCCACATGGCGGGTGTCAAGGCCTACATCGCCGACCCGCCGGTGGTCGACGAGATGGACGACGCGGCACGCATCTCGGGCATGCCGATGTGCCCGCGCAAACCGGTCTTCCACGCCCTGAACCAGAAGGCCACGGCGCGTCTCCACTGCGAACGGATGGGCTGGGTGTACGAAGAGTCGAATCTGATCGTGGCCCACATGGGCGGCGGCATTTCGGTCGCCGCACACAAGCAGGGACGTATCGTCGACGTCAACAACGCGCTCGACGGCGACGGTCCTTTCGCCCCGGACCGCGCGGGGAGCATCCCCTCGAGCGAACTGATCAAGGTCTGCTTCTCGGGACAATATACGAAAGAGGAGCTGCTGAAATTCATTTCGAGCAAAGGCGGGCTGGTGGCCTACCTGGGAACCAACTCCGTGATTCAGGTCATGGAACGCATCGCGCAGGGCGACCAGCGGGCCAAAAAGGTTCTCGACGCCATGTGCTACAACATCGTGAAACAGATCGGAGCCATGGCCGCGGCCCTCTCGGGCAGCGTTCAGGCCATCGTCCTCACGGGCGGCATCGCCTACAACGAGCCTGTCGTGGAGTACATCCGCGAACGCTGCTCGTTCATCGCTCCGATCGCGGTCTATCCGGGCGAGAACGAACTCGAAGCGCTGGTCACCAATGCGCTGGTGGTGCTCCGAGGCGTCATCACCCCCAAAGTCTACAAATAACCCGCATTCTTCCGGGAAACGAACGGGCCGCATCCTTCCGGGGTGCGGCCCGTTCGTTCAGATGCGGGAGCAACGGGAGCGGTAAAAATAACGAAACACCCCTGCGTCACTCGAAAGCGATGCTCTTCCAGGTAAGCGGATCTCCGTAGTAGTTCGTGGCCCATTGGTCGGCGGACGCAGCTTTCGGGGCCGCCGTGCCGGTGCTGTAATGCTTGTCGGCATTCAGCGTAAGATCGCATACTTTGGCGAAGTTCGGGCTGAAAGGAGTTGCTCCACTGTCCATTTCCAGGGTAATATTCCCTGCTGCTGTCAGCCGCAGCTCGGTCAGAGCATCGCAATGCTGAAATGCGCTGTATCCGAGTCGGGTCGTTTCGGGCAGCGAAAGGGAGGTCAGGCCGGAAGCCATGAAAGCTGCGTTATAAATCCGAACCGCCTCGGGCAGTTGCACGCTCTCCAGCGAAGGGCAGCCCGACAAGGCCTGCACTCCGACCTCCTCCACGCCGTTGCAGGAGACGAAGCTCAACGCCTGGCAGGCGAAAAATGCCAAACAGCCGAGCGCTTTCACTCCGGCGGGCAGTCTCACTTCGCGCAGGGCGGGATAGGCATAATGGAACGCTCCGTTATCATATTTTTGTCCGTCGAACGCCCTTGCCGGCAGGCCGCGGACATCGCCCGGGGGAAAGTTGAAATCGTCGTCCACCCGTCCGTTCACATTCACTTCCGGCCAGTCGGTCACGCCGGTCAGGTCGATCTTTTCCACGCCGGAGTCGTAGAAAGGGTTGCCGACCGGAGGGGTGCTGGAAAAGGAGACCCGAGCGGGAATCCCGATCTTGGCAAACTCGCCCGTCAGTTTGAATTCGGTGATGCCCGCGTCGAGTGCGGCTCCGATCGCGGTCTTTACCTCATCGGCGGTCATCCGGGTCATATCGACCGTGCCGGATACCGGTGACGCCTTGTTCCCGCCGCCGTCCGAGCACCCCGCCAGCGCCAGCACTGCGGCCGACACGGCCAATGCGGCCAATGCGGCCGTAAAAAATCCTTTCATCATCATATTGCATTCGTTTTAATCCGATGATAAAAGTAGCGCAAAACGGCTGCGGAGGAGTCCGGGAACTTAAAAAACAACGCCGGGTTTCTGGACTCGGCGTTGTTTTCATTCTTGCGAAGGGGCGATCGGGTCTCCGCCGGCATAGCGGCGGCGGTATTCGCCGGGCGACATGCCCGTCACTTCGGAGAACTGCGCGAAAAAAGTACTGCGCCCGTGGATGCCGACCATCTCGCCCACCTCGAGGGCCGAAGCCCCGGGATGCTCCAGCAACAGCCGCTGCGATTCGGCAATGCGCAGGGCGCGTATCCACGATTTGAAGTTAAGCCCCAACTCGGAGTTGACATACCGCGACAGGTAACTGCGGTTGCACCCGACCTCGCGGGCCAGCGACTCCAGCGAAAGACCCGGGCGGACATACCCTTTCGCGGCGATCCATTCGTCGAGCGCCGTACGGATATTCACCCCGGCGGCCAAAGGCTCCGGCACATCGTCGGCGATCACGGGAGCGATCCGCCCGAACTCCGCGGGATAGTTGATATACTTCATTCCGAAGAAGGTGTAGAACACCATGTAGACCCCCGTAAAAGCAAACAGGTAAGGCATCCCTAACCCCGACACCAGCCATGCCGCGGCCGTCAGTCCGATCAGGGCCGTCATCAGAAACGACACGGCCACCCATCGCAGACGGCGCATCTCTCCGTCCGAAAAAAAGTTGTCCAGCTTGCGGCGACAGACCCGGTATTCGCGTACGAAAGTCCGCGCAAAGAGGGCTATCTGCACACAATAAGCGGCTGCCGTCAGCCGGAAAAGCACCGGAAAGGCCTGCGGAAAGAACAACATGCAGCCGAACAGCGACGCCGTTCCGGCAGCCACGGCAAGCAGATGACGGCGAACTCCCCGCGCAAGCGGAAAACGGGAGTTGACCAACGTCACCAGCGCCCCGGAGAACATCGTGGCCTGCACCGCAGCGACGGCCAGCACCAGAATCCGCGTGAAATCCAGTTCATACTCCTCCCGCAAGAAGAGCAGCCACAGCACATCGGTGAAAGCGAGCGAAAAGTAGGCCCAGCCGACAAAACGGCGCGAAAGGCGGTAATTGCGCAGGCGTTCATCGCCCGGCATACGCAGCAAAAAAAGAGATCCGCCGACCACCGCGAGAATGATCGCCGAACAAAGCAACACTCCGGCATAGAGTGAATCGGGTTGTCGGAACATGTCAGAGGCCCTTGGGTTTCAAACCTTATTTTTTCAGCTGCCTGCGCACGATGGTCGTCACCTCCCGGAAGGCTTCCAGCCGGAACAGCGCCGACAGCGCGAGGTAGCTGACCACGCCCGTCGCCAGTTCGGCCAGCAGCCGCACGAGGTCGTTGCCGGGAATCGCCGCGGCCGTGAGCCGCACGAGGAGGTACATCGTCCCCGACACCAGCGCCACGGGCAGCAGCGTACGGACGAAACGCCGGAACGTCAGGGAGGTGAAGCGCATCGTCGCCAAGAAATTGACCGCCATTTCGCAGAATGCGATGGCCACCAGCCCCCAGACCACGGCCATCACGCTGTGCGGAATCGTCACGGCGAAAATCGCCGTCATAATGATCTTCTTCACCACTTCGAGACGCACGATCAACGGACCCTTACACCTTGCTTTCAACACATTGTAAGCCGTCAAAGCGATCGGCGAGAACAGTCCTGCCAGACATACCGCCTCGAAATAGGGAACCGTCGGCATCCACTCCTCGCCCAGCAGCACGGCGAACATGTCGCGGGCCACGGCCGACATGCCCAGCATGATCGGAAACATCACGTAAGAGACGACCATCACCACCTGCCGGTAACCCTCGGCGAACCTCGGGGCGTCGTCGCGGATCTTCGCCAAGGCCGGGAACGTGACGTTTTGCACGGCCTGAATGCCCGTCGCGGCGGGCATGTCCTTGAGTTTCACCGCCTGGTCGAACGATCCGAGCACCGCGGGCGAATAGAGTTTTCCGAGAAAAAACTGGGGTATCTTGTTATAGAAATTCGAAATCAGGTCCGTCACCATCAGACTGCACCCGAACGGCGCCATCTCGCGCAGGGGCTTCAGCCCGCACTTGCCGCAGGGGCGCCAGTCGCTCAACCACCACAGCAGCGCGGTCCGCATCCCGACCGCGATCACACGCTCCGCCACGAGGCTCCAGATGCCCCACCCGGCCATCGCCAGCGCAATGGCCGTAAGCCCGCCCGCCAGCGACGAAAGGAAGGTCACCTTCGAGAGCAGCGCGAAACGGAACTGCCGGATGAAAATCGTATTCTGAACGGCGCACAGGGCGTTGAGCGGCAGCAGCAGGAAGAAAACCGGGGCGATCCGCGCGATTTCGGGCATGCCGTACCAGCGCGCCGCAAGGGGCGCCAGGGCCACCAGCACCCCGTAGAGCACCGCCGAAACGGCGATGTTGAAGAGGAAAACCGACTTGTAATCGCTCTGCGAAGGCCCTTTGTGGCGGACCAGACTCTGCGAGAACCCGCTGTCGACGATCACCAGCAGCACCGTCACGACGGCCGACGGAATGGACATGAAGCCCAGTATGTCGCGCGTCAGCAGGCGCAGGATGATCAGCCGCACGGCCATTGCGAGGAGCATCGAGCCGATCTTCTCGGCCATGCTCCACGCCACGCCCTGCGCGACTTTCTCTTTGAGTTCGCCGCCCAACAGCCTAACAGTTGTGCTGCGCGACGATCTCCTCGTTACGCTTGCGGATATTCTGCACGTTGGCGATCTCGACGTACGACGCACCGCCGTCGGGACCGAAACTGCCGCCCACGATGGCCATCAGGTCCCCGTCGTCGAGTTTGCGGTACTGGTCGAGGAACTCCAGCGCATCGACCAGGAAATGGTATCTGTCGGAGAGTTCCTGATTCCGGAGAATCGGCACGACGCCGTACGACAGGGCCAGAATCCGCTGCGCATGCAGCTGGTAGCAGACGGCCATCACGGTCTTGCGGCCGCGGAACGCCGCCAGATAACGGCCCGTGCGGCCCGTCTTGGTATCGAGCACCACGTATTTGATCGGCAGGTTGGTCGAGGCGCGCACGGCCGAACGGGCCAGTTGCGCGGTGATCTCGTGGTTCACCGAAACCATGTCCATGTCGATCATCGGCTTGAAATGCGTCTCGTCGCGCTCGATCTCGCGGGCGATGCGGGCCATCGTCTCCACCGACTGCACGGGGAAATCGCCCATGGCGGTCTCGTCGCTCAACATCACGGCGTCCACACGCTCGTAAATGGCGCTGGCCACGTCGCTCACCTCGGCGCGCGTCGGACGCGGGGACTTGACCATCGAATAGAGCATCTGCGTGGCGATGATCACGGGACGCTTGGCGCAGATACACTTCTCGACGATACGCCGCTGCGTGTTGGGAATCACCTCGGCGGGAAGCTCCACGCCCAGGTCGCCGCGGGCGACCATGATGCCGTACGAAGCCTCGATGATCTCGTCGATGTTGTCCAGTCCCTCCTGGTTCTCGATCTTCGAGATGATCTTGATGTTGCTGCCGTGGGCGTCGAGAATATCCTGCACGGCCCGGATGTCGCGCGCCGAGCGCACGAACGAATGCGCGATGAAATCGACGTCGTTCTTCACGGCCCATTCGATGAAGCGGCGGTCCTTTTCGGTCACCGACGGCAGGTCGATCGACACGCCCGGCACGTTGACGCTCTTGCGCGAACGCATGGCGCCTCCCACGACGAACTCGCAGTCCAGCTCCGTATCGTTCTTGCCCACGACGCGGATTTCCAGCTCGCCGTCGGCGATCAGCATCCGCGCCCCGACGGGAATGTCGCTCACGATCGACGGCACGTTCATGTAGACCACCTTGCGGGTCGTGAAGTCCGAGCCGTCCGAACCGCGCACGGCCACCCGGTCCCCCGGGCGGAAATTGATGCTGTTGCCGTATTCGTCGGCGATCGTCGTGACGCGGATTTCGGGTCCTTTGGTATCTATCATAATCGGAATGGCCGGGTTCACCCGGTGCACCGTCTCGACGATATGCGTGGCCCCGTCCTCGGAGACGTGCGCCGAATTGACGCGCACCACGTCCATACCCGCGTCGAAAAGCTGTTTTACGAACTCTTCGGTGCAGCGGAAATCCGACATCGTAGCGACAATCTTGGTTTTTTTCATGCGATACATAGAGCTATGTTTTTACGTTTATATTATCCTTCGATACGCTCTCGGGCGGTGTTGCCGCCGCCGTTGGCGTCGTTCACAAGTCTGTCCACCCCGAATCCCTCCCCGGAGAGGACTTGAAGGCAGCGTTGCCGGGCTTCCGCCCCGACGCAACTATTTTTCCGCGCCTGTCAGCAGCGCGTACACGCCCAGCCGATAGGAGTTCAGGCCGAACCCCATGATCGACCCCGCGGCCACGGGAGCCAGCAGCGAGGTGTGGCGGAACTCCTCGCGGGCGAGGATCGAGGAGATGTGCACCTCGACGACGGGAACCGACACGGCCGACACGGCGTCGCGCAGCGCCACCGAAGTATGCGTATACCCGCCGGCATTGAGCACCACGCCGTCGTAAACGCCGTCGGCCTGCTGCACGGCGTCGATCAGTTCGCCTTCGATGTTCGACTGGAAGTAGCCGAACTCCACCGAGGGATAGTTCGCTTTCAGCGCTTCGAAATACGACTCGAAAGTCTGCGATCCGTAAACCCCGGTGTCGCGCCGCCCCTGAAGATTGAGGTTCGGTCCGTTGAGAATCAATATCTTCATAGTTTCATTCATTAACCTAACGCCCCAAGCGGGCGATTCCCGGACAAAGATAGCAAAATTCACCGAAAAAATCGGTAACTTTGCGCCATAACACAACTCTTCCATGACCGAATTCGGATTCATCGACAGCATAAAAACCCTTTTCGCCCCGCTTCCCGACAACGGATTCGAGGGCATCGGCGACGACTGCTCCGTGTTGTCTGTCGGCGGCGGCGAATCGCTGGTCTTCACCGCGGACCTGCTGACCGAAGGGGTCCATTTTCTCCGCACGGCGACCTCGCCCCGTGAGTTGGGACGCAAATCCCTCGCCGTAAACTTGAGCGACGTGGCTGCAATGGGCGCCCGCCCCGTGGCGACGCTGCTCTCGATCGCCCTTCCGGCCGATGCCGCCGATGCGTGGGCCGCAGAGTTCATGCTCGGCTACCGGGAACTGTCCGAGGAGTTCGGCGTGACGCTCGCCGGGGGCGACACGACCCGCTCGCTGTCGGGCCTGACGATCAACGTCACGGCCATCGGCCGCGCGGCCGACGCGCACCTCAAGCGACGCAGCGACGCACGCCCCGGGGACGTGATCTTCACCGCCGGGGAACTCGGAACCTCGGGAGCAGGCTTGCAGGACATCCTCGCGGGACGCTGCGACACCCCCGCGGCCGCCGTGCACCGCAACCCGCAGCCGCAGGTAGCCGAAGGCATCTGGCTCGGCAACCGTCCCGAGGTGCGCGCCATGATGGACCTTTCGGACGGTCTGGCCTCCGACCTGAAGCATATCCTCGACCGCTCGGGCGTCGGCGCCGAAGTCGCCGTCGAGCAGATCCCCGCAGCCCCGGGCGCCGACGTCCGCATGGCCGCCTGCTCAGGCGAGGACTACAAACTCCTGCTCACCGCCGCGCCGGAGGCCGCCGAACGCCTCGCCGCTGATTTCCGCATCCGCTTCGGCACGCCGCTCCATCCCATCGGCCGCATCACTTCCGGACCGGGCCTCGTGTGGCTCCGCAACGGAAAACCCGAGCCGCTGGACTGGCACGGCTTCGAGCACTATTAATGCAAACGGGGGTGGCTGCAAGCCACCCCCGTTTGCCGGGCGGTTATTGAAGTACGTCCCGTTCGCGCTGCACGAAAGCACGCGCAAAGAGGCCCTATGAAATCGGAAAGCCCTATTCCCTGATAATGTACACGTGTTCGTTGCGCCCCTGCATGTGGTAATTCTCCCGGGCGTACTCTTCGAGGTAATCGTCGTATTTCAGCCGTTCGAGCAGGGTGCTGTCCTGTGCGATCTTCTCCGAATAATAGCTCTGCTCGCGTGTCAGGGCGTTGATCTGCCGCTTGATCTTCACGGCATGCAGGGCGTTGCGCCCCACGACGAACACCGTGAAGACGACGATGACCGCCGTTGCGACGATCCAGAACCTGCGGCCGAACTGAATTTTCATTTAAGGAATTATCGTATTGCCAACCGCCCGAAGCCTACACCATCTCCCTCTCCGAGGGAAGGCCGGAATGGGGTCAGACTTGCATCTGACGCCGCAGGCGGCAACGACAGCGATCGACAGCGGACCAAGCGTGAAATCATCCGATTACTTCTCTTTACGGTATATGCATGTATTTGTGCGTCTGAATGGAGATATTCCATTGCGGATGCGCCTTGGCGTACTCGACTATCGCGGGCATGACCTTTTCGGCGACGCTCCACTCGGGCTGGAGGAACAGCAGGCACTTTCCGCCTACGCGGGCGGCATTCCGCTCGGCCCATTCGAAATCCTCCTCCGACTCGACGATCACCTTCAGTTCGTCGGCCCGTTCGAACGCCTCGTCCAGAGGCGGCTGCCGGCGCTTCGGCGAGAGACACACCCAGTCGAAAACACCGCTGAAAGGGTGCGAGCCCGATGTCTCCAGAAAAATCTGCAACCCCCTCTCGCGCAGCATCTCCGTGAGCACGCCCAGCGGATAGAGCAACGGCTCGCCTCCCGTGATGACGATGGCCTGCGCCGGACACGACGTCGCACGGTCGATCACGGTCTGCACATCGGTCGGCGGATAGAGTTTCGGGTTCCACGTATACTTGGCGTCGCACCAGCGGCAGCCCACGTCGCACCCGCCGAGACGGATGAAATAGGCGGGTTTCCCGGCGTGGAATCCCTCGCCCTGAATGGTGTAGAAATCCTCGACCAGCGGCAGCATTCGCCCGCCGTCGAGCCATGCGGGATCGGTCGCGGCAGCCATCACTCCGTCACTACGTAAATATCCTTGAGACTGCGGCCCAGCTGGTCGTAGTCCAGCCCGTAACCCACGATGAACTCGTTGCCGATCTCCATGGCGCGGTACTTGATCGGCAGCGTCTTGCGGTACGACCCGGGTTTGAAAAAGAGCGTACAGACCTCGACCGACGCCGGGTTGCGGGCCTCCAGCTCCTTGATCATGTGCTCGATCGACTCGCCCGTGTCCACGATGTCCTCGACGATGATCACGTGACGGCCCTCGATCGAATTGTTCAGGCCGATCAGACTTTTCACGCAGCCCGTGGAGCAGGTCCCGTCGTACGACGCCAGCTTGACGAACGAAAGTTCGTTCTGGAATTCGATTTTCTTGATCAGGTCCGACATGAACATGAACGAACCGTTGAGAATGCCCAGGAACAGCGGGGTCTCCTTGCCGGCATAGTCGGCATTGATTCGCTGCGCCACGGCATCCACGGCCTTGTCGATCTGCTCGGCGGGGATCATGATTCTGAACTTCTTGTCGTGAAGTTGTATGGTATTCTCCATTTCGTTACGGGATTTTTGGGATTATACCTGCAAAAGTAACTATTTGCGCGCAACAAACGAAGTCTTCGGGCAAAATAAATTGCAGAACGCGCAAACTCCGCACGGCGACGAAAAGAGCCGCCCGGATCGCCCGGGCGGCTCGTAAAACGAAATCGGCGCTTTTCGCCTATTCCGCGTAGGTAAATTCGAATATCGTTTCAGAGGTGACCTTGACTCCGATACCCATCATATCCATACCTACTCCGCCCCACTTGGCAACGGTCACGTAACCCTCGCCGTCCTGGGTGCAGGTTACCGCCTTGGCGGGATCATCTTCCGACATGGCGTCGAACATCGTCGCAGTGGGCAGGTTGAGCGAAGCCTTTCCGTCATAGCCCAGGAAACAAGCCAGGGCATGATCGTCGTCCAGCGAGGTGGTAACACCAGCAATGGCTTTCGCCACATCGACGCCGAAGATGTTGTTCTTCTTGCCGGCATCGCCGTATTCGAACATTCCGTCCGCCGTATAGTTCCCGTTCTCAAAATCGAACGAGACGTAATTGGAGCCGGTGCTCTGATAAACGACGCCGGTGCACTGTCCGTTAACGGCATCATAGGTCCAGGTGAAATCAGCGGGTCTCGAAACGACTTCGCCGCTGACGGTTCGCATGAAGTCGATGTTGCTGCTCTCTACTTTTCCGCCGTTGAGCACCCAGGAGAATGCCCGGATACCGGATTCGCCGTCTTCGTACATCTTGTTCAGGGCCGAAACCTTGTCTCCGTCGAAAGAGAACGTGTACCAGTCGGCAGCGTCTGCGCCCTCGCCCTGCTGAACGGCGGTCACCCGGTTGTCGCTGCCATATTTGAGCGACAACTGCGACACGACGTTCGTTCCCTCGCTGAACAGCATCTCGAAATACATATCGGCCATCTCCTGATCGTTTCCTACCATCTCCAGCATGTGCCTCGTCCGGGTCAACGGACTCGTCGGAA
>ERZ773183.1426-NODE-1426-length-20182-cov-3.400109_pt1 | contig 20182 bp, 15 predicted proteins | sample MGYA00580532_ERZ773183 | MGnify/ENA primary metagenome ERZ773183 (study PRJEB29015, sample SAMEA2737791) | human gut metagenome | biome: human gut; feature: human-associated habitat; material: faeces | place: China | collected 2012 ... | reverse complement strand
GCACCGATAATCGGGGAGCTGACTCCCTTCGCCCATTGCCATGCCAGTGCGGTCATACATTCAGGGCTTCCATTGTTTCCTCAATCGGAGTTTCGTAGTCAAAACGGTGAATGATATACAGATCCAGATACTCTGTTCCCAGCCGTTTCAGTGTACCGTCAATCTCTCTGTGAATGGCTTCTGCCGACAGATTGCCAAAATTTTACTCCGTATAATACTGTGCCTGCGCATTCCAAAGCTCATAGTATTTGCCGTTTGTATCCACAAATCCCCTGTTCCATAAGGTAGCATCCAGATACTTCGGGATCTCCCGGTTGACCGCCATAAAGGTTAAATGACCCCGGCTGTCCTGCTGTAAAAGTGACATCCTCCACCACCTGTAGAGGTGGGGGAGGATGTCACACTTCATGACCTTATTCCTTCTCCAGAAACATACTCTTCAACAGATGCGTTCCCGCTTCCGTCCGAAATACTTTTCTGCAGAAATTTTCAATCGCCTGTTTTGAATATTCGCTCTCGCCGGCATTGACCAGAAAATCGGCTTCCAGCAGGATCTGGTAATCCATTCCATCTACATTTGTATAGGTATGATGATGCGTAACCAGCCATGTGATGCGTTCGACATCCAGTTCTCCTGCCGGTACATCTTTGAAAAATTCTGCAACGAGCGGCGCACTTTCCTCTTCCTGATGCTTTCCGCTGGTATTTCCGTATTTTTCCCGACACAGCGGGCAGGCAATATCATGGACAACAGCTGCCATCTCCAGCGTTTCCTGTATTTTTGGATCCAGTCCTTCCGCCTCGCCGATGTTCTTTGCAAAGGCCCATACCTTCAGAAAATGATAAATATCATGAATATTTCCCTTATAAAAATCTGTCATTTTTTCAATTGCAGCAGCAATTTTCATATCGTGTTTCCTCCTTCGCATCCTGTCTTTCTTCCCATTATATCACATGTTTCACGCATTTGAGTATCAGATTATCATCTGATCTTATCACAAAATATGCAAAAACAGGAGGCAGAACCTGCCTCCTGTAGCTTTTTAACACTATGATGTTCTTTATGCCAGCGGTTTTCCTGTCAGCATCTCATATGCCTGAAGATATTTCTCGATCGTCTTGTCTACGATTTCCTGCGGCAGAGTCCAGTCGTGGTTTCCATCGTTGGCTTTGAGCCAGTCGCGCGCGAACTGTTTGTCAAAAGATGGCTGACCATGGCCTGGTTCATAACCATCTGCAGGCCAGAAGCGGGAGCTGTCCGGAGTCAGCATCTCGTCGCCGATTACGATATTTCCGTTTTCATCAAGACCAAACTCAAATTTTGTGTCTGCAATGATAATGCCTTTGCTTAAAGCATAATCGGCACATTTTTTATACAGAGCGATGGTGTAGTCGCGAAGCTTCTCTGCATACTCGGCTCCTTTTCCCGGGAAGTATTTTTCCAGATGGGCGATGCTCTGCTCATAAGAGATATTTTCGTCATGATCTCCGATTTCAGCCTTTGTGGACGGAGTGTAGATTGGCTCAGGAAGCTTGTCAGATTCCTTTAATCCTTCCGGAAGCTCGATGCCACATACTTTTCCTGTTTTCTGATAGCTTGCCCAGCCGCTTCCGGTAATGTAGCCGCGGACAATGCACTCGATAGGAAGCATTTCCAGCTTACGGCACATCATGCTGTTTCCGTCAAATTTCTCCTGCTGGAAAAATTCCGGCATGTCTTTTACGTCTACAGAGATCATATGATTCGGAAGGATGTCTTCTGTCAGATCGAACCAGAATTTGGACATCTGGGTCAGAACGGTACCTTTTTTTGTTACTACATTGTTCAGAATGACATCAAAACAGCTAATACGGTCGGTTGCTACCATGATCAGGCTGTCGCCGTTATCATAAATCTCGCGTACCTTACCCTCTTTGATTGGCTTTAATTCTTTCATCATGAATACCTCTTCTTTTCGTATAGGATAGTGAACGGAATTACACCCGATCCGGTGAAATTCCTTTGACACCTTTACCCTACACCACTCCTTATAAATTGTCAAGCATTTATTATTAACGCTACTAAATAAAACAGGCAAAATGATTGCTGCTCCGGTGCGCAAAAAAGTGCTTCAGGCGTGTGCAGTTCTCCTTTTGCGAAGCAAAATTTTTCATGATGGCTGCGAATGAGCAAATAAAATCGGCCGTCTGCCTTCCGAAAAATAAACAGTTGGCCGATTTCTTTCTTTTATGCGAAATGGAAACGGAACGTATAGCTGTATCTTCCCTTGCATACACGATATTCTGGGTGAATATTTTTCGTCCAGCCGGTATCTCCGCCAAGGCCTGCGTGTGCTGCATCCAGAATCAGCCAGGTTCCTGTCGTATGCTCCGGAAGTTCTTCCTCATATGCGGCTTTTCGATATTCTGCCATAGAATATGGAAGCGCACTGAAATGGAAATCATCACTGCCTACAATCTGAACGGTATGTGTTCCATCCGAAAGAATGGCAAACCGCGTGTCCTCATGGCCACCACATTCGCATGGTACTACAAACGGAACGTGCTGTTCTGCTACAGAAGATGTGTAAAATCCGGTAAAAGCTGCATCCTTTCGGTCTGCATACGTCTCCCAGGGTCCTTTTCCATACCAGGTGAGCGTATCAAACGCTGCAGGAAGGCAGAACGACTGTCCGACTCTTGCGATGGTCTCAAGGCCGCTGTTGTTTGTTACTTCGTTTTTCAGCTCCATTCCCTCACTGCCGATGCGATACAGAGTATGAGCGGTAAAGAGTACTGCGTTGTCCGGCTCAGCGGTATAGGAAGCCTGCACTTCAAGAAGCACCTGATTTTCGGCACTGACAGCCGATACTGACTGTACTTCCTTTTTCAGACGATCCAGACCTTCCGCGCGCCAGATATCATCGTAATCACTCTCGTGGGTTCCTTCATCAATACCGGTTGGAGCACGGTAAAACTCATCTTTTCCTCCGGTCATAAAAGAAACGCTCTTTGCCTGATATCTGGTAAATTCTCCTGTCTTTTTATCAAAGATAATTTCGGTCTCTTCGCCGGTGATGCGAACATGATTTTCATCCTCCGATACGGTCAGTGGTTTCCCGACAATCATTTTCTCATCTGCCAGATAAACACCTGAAGTAACCGGAATCTGACGGCGGTATAGTTCTGTTCCCGCCGGTGCATAGAAGGCATCTTGGGCAAGCTCAACGTAATAATTTACATAGGCCTCGCCATGCAGTTTCGCCGGAAGCTCCGGAAGCGGAAGCGTCTCTGTTGTTCCGGGTGCCGTGTAAAATGCCGGATAGCTGCCTTTGGCAAGCATTTCGCCGTTCTGCACAATTTCATAACGCACCTTCAGATGCGAAAGATCAAGCGTATGATAGCGATTTGCCAGAACCCATACTGTTTCGCCTGTATATGGATTTTTCACCTGTTCAATCGTTACCGGGGACTGCCCGTTTCTCACCTCATATGCGCCCGGTTTATAGGAAAGGTCGGCAAAAACAACACCGTTCAGACACATATCCGGAACCGGATCGGTCACGTCCTCATCGAACGCTCCTCCGTAGCCGTATTTGATACTTCCGTCTTCTTTTTGAATCGCAATCGCCTTATCTGCAAAATCCCAGATAAATCCACCCTGAAAACGCGGGTATTTGTTGACATAGTCCCAAAATTCCTTGAAATTTCCGTTGCTGTTGCTCTTTGCATACGCATATTCGCACATGATGAACGGGCGGAGATCGGAATCGTCTGCCATCACATCCTCAAGCCAGCTCATCGTCGGATACATTGGGCAGATAACGTCGGAAATATTACTCTTTGGGTTGCCGGACTCATACTGAACGTATCTTGTCTTGTCGTATTCGCGGATCCAGCCGTGCATCGCGGCATGATTCGCCCCGGCACCGGATTCATTTCCAAGGGACCACAAGACGATGGAAGGATGGTTTTTATCACGCAGTACCATACGGGTTGCACGCTCCAGATAAGCGGCTGTCCACTCAGCGGATGCACTGAGCTGTCCGCCGTAACCGTGCGTCTCAAGATTTGTCTCATCGACAAGGTAAATGCCAAGCTCGTCACACAGATCATACCATTTCACGGAATTCGGATAATGGCTGGTACGAACAGCGTTGAAATTCAGGCGTTTCATCACAGCAATTTCTTTTCGCATCTGCTCCTCAGAAACGGTACGTCCCGTCTCGGCGCAAAAATCGTGGCGGTCAACACCTCGGATCACAAGGCGTTTGCCATTCAGGGTCAGAACACCGCGGCTGTTGATTTCCACCTGACGGAAGCCGACCTTGCAGCTCTCGATATCAACCGTCTCATTCTCTTTGTTCTGTAGCTCGACAACGAGGGTGTAAAGTGTCGGAGTCTCTGCAGTCCAGAGTGCCGGGTTCTCTACCGGAGCAGTAACGGTTGCGATGAATTTCGGCATCAGATAGAAGCCGCACTCAGCAAACGGTCTCGAATCCATCTCGGTTACTTTGTTCTGTTCTGCATCATACAGCGTCACTTTGGCATGATACTCGCCGTACAGCGGTTTGGAGTTGTCCGGCCAGATCGTGACAGAGAGGGTAGCTTTCGTGTAATCCGGGTGTGTGAACAGTGTCTCTGCCTTATAGTCCAGGATGTGCTGCACCGGTTTCGATACGAGGCGGACATCGCGGTAGATACCGGACAGATGCCAGTAATCCTGATCTTCCAGGTAAGTACCGTCACAGTAGCGCATTACCTGTACGGCGAGGGTGTTCGTTCCCTCCTGCACATATTCAGTGATGTCAAATTCCGCGTTCACTTTGCTGTCCTGGGAATACCCCACCTGTTTTCCGTTGACCCAGAGATAGAAGCAGGACTCCACACCGCCGAAATCGATGAGAAGCTGTCGGCCGATATAGTCTGTTGGAACCTCAAAGGTTCTGAAATAGCAGCCAGTCAGATTTTTCTCCGGTACGTACGGCGCATTCAGCTCGTAGGTGCCTTCGGTAATCTCGATCTCAAATGCTTCGCCGTTTGCCTCCCGTTTGAACGGATACAGCATATTGGTGTAAACCGGCTTTCCATATCCCTGCAGTTCCCAGTTGGACGGCACCGGAATCGCATCCCATGCTGCGTGATCGAAATTCTCTTCATAAAATGCTTCCACCGCTTCCGGTGACGGATACATTTTGAATTTCCAGTCTCCGTTCAGATCCATTACAAAGCGGGACGCGTTCCGATTTCCGGCGAGCGCCTGCTCTACCGTCTCATACGCACCGTATGGCGTATGCATCGGATAACGATTTTTCTGCGTTATATACTGATTTTCCCAGTCTCTTGTCTGTCTCATGTTCTTGAAACCCTCCTTGCCTTTGCTTTCGCATTTTCCGACTGTCTCTCTTCTTTTTATCCAGATTGGTGTTCCTTTTTTGCTTTCCTGTGATATAATACATCTGTGGATTTTCAGAAGATTCATGCAGTTATCTTATGATTCAGTATAAAACACTGCACGTGGATGAGAAATAGTTGATCTGGTGTTTCTTTTATCCAAAATGGGAAAGCAAAGGAGAAGTCGTATGATACCGGAATATCTGCTTGCAAAAATAGAAAAGAGCGATGTTATCTATCGCTGTATTGGAAATGAAATGAAGAACGGGATTCTGGCGTGCGGTTTTATGCGGAAAGAGACGGCGGACCGCTCGCAGTATCATTTTTCGAACGAGTATTACAGCTGTTTCGTGCTGCTGCGCGGGAGCGGGGAATATATTGCCGAGGACGGCACCTCCTATCCGCTGCAGGCGGGAAGCCTGGTCCAGCGTCTGCCGGGTGTGCCGCATTCCACACGCGTAGACCCCGATGGGAAATGGCTGGAATTTTTTATCTCGATTGGGAAACCGTTTTTTGATTCTTTCTGCTCGCTTTCGGTTCTGAACCGGGAGCCGGTGCTAAAGGCAGAGCTGCTTCCCGGCGATCTCGAGCGGTATCAGAAGCTTCTGCAGTCGTTAAAGGCCACACCGGACAGTCTGCTGCCTTTGCGGATTCCGGAGATGGAAAAAGAGATTCTGCGAATGTACGGCTACCATGCGCACCGGGTGAATCTGCAGCGGGATCCGATCGAGGCCGCCTGCGATATGCTCTCGCAGAATCTTGATGAAGAAATTTCTCTCGAAGAGCTTGCCCGGTCACTCCAGATCGGTTATGAGACGTTTCGAAAAGTATTTAAAAAACAGACCGGCGTCTCTCCTGCACGGTACCGCACTAGGAAGAAAATGGAGCAGGCCTGTATTCTTCTCGAGGGCGGCGTACCGATGAAGGAAATTGCCGGTCTTGTCGGATATGGCGATGTCTATGCGTTCAGCAAGCAGTTTTCCCGGTTCTTTGGATTCCCACCTGGAAAGTACCGCGCACGTCTTCACACGGATGCGCCGGATTTAGAACAGTTTTAAGATATCGTCCACGGTTTTACGTTTCGGCTTGTCCGGGTTGATGGCACGGTAGCCGACAGCAATGACAGCACCAAGGAGCTCATTCTCCGGAATGGAGAGGGCTTCACGGATAGCTTTCTCATCACGGATTCCCATAATCAGAGTATCAAGGCCAAGTTCTCTTGCGCGCAGGATCAGGTTTTCGTCGTGCAGGCCGAGATCGTAATAGCCCCAGCCGTTTCCAACTTCGTTGTCTGGTGTGCCGTCCTGTGTAAATCCGGAGCGGTCTTTTACGAATGCTGTTACGACAAGTGCGGCTCCCTTTGAACTCTTCTGATTGAATTCTGGAAGGCATTTTGCGGAAAATTCTTCGACTTTCTCCGGTGTTACCAGGGCATAGTACCGTGTTGTCTGTGAGTTTTTCCAGGATGGTGCCTGAATCGCTGCCTGTACGATCTCCTGGATCTGCTCTGCCGTTACGTGTTTCTCCGGATCAAACGCGCGGATGCTTCTTCTTTCTTCCAGCAGTTTTGTAAATTCCATGATGTATATCCTCCTTTTATTTATAAAGCCTCGTAATCTTCCCGTGAAAAACGGTGATACGTCAGGCCGAATTCATTTTCTTCGACACAGTAACAGTATTCATCTACAGACGGGTCTGAAAAAGAAAATACATGGCCCATCTCATGCTCCTCGGATGCGTTTTCTTCCACGGTAGTATGCATTTTCTCTGCATAGGAAGAAAAGCAGTTTCGAACCTGTTCCATTGTGTTTCCAGGCGTTGTGATCACCTGCAGAAGGTTCTGCAGGAGCTCCGGAACAGGAATTTTCCGCTCGATATAAGAACATCCCTCCTCCGGGATTTCCATGCAGTAGCGGTCCTTGACCGCTGAAATCGCAAGTGTTCCAAAACGCGGCTGTACTTCCTTACAGAACGCGGCAAGTGCCGCATCCAGGTCTTCTGTTTCGTCTAAAGAGAGGGAACGGCGCAGGGACTCCGCCGGGTAGTAGAGCTTCATCGTACCGCCCTCATAGCCGATCTTCACCTGCCATTCCCGAATCGTATCGGTAATATGTTTTTCCAACAGTTTTGCTGTCATGTTTTCTAAGTCACCTCCATTATGCTGCATGTGCAAAAAATACAGTATTATTATCGCATGAATTGGGAGTTGTGTGAACACTTAATTTTTTGTTTTTACAAAAAAAGAATCACTTTTTTTACTCCTCGAAACGGCAGAAACCTCCGCCAGAAAAGCTGGAACAGAGGTTTCTGTGATTTCTTATGTCAGAAGAATTTCTCAGTCATTTCGTTCTGAATTACTCTTCGTCGTCTTTTTTCTTTCTGCCGCGGAGTTTGAATCCAAGTCCGCCAGCGCCAAGAGATGCAACTGCCATGCTTACCCATCCCCAGATGTTGGTAGCATCACCGGTCTTTGCATTATCGCTCTTCTTGGAAGTAGAGGTATTGGATACTTTATTACTTGCAAGCGGAGTAGATGTTGCTTTCGGGGTGCTTGTCGGGGTCTTCGTCGGCTGCGTCGTAGGTATTGTGGTAGGAGCAGTCGTCGGGGTTGTGGTTGGTGCTGTTGTAGGTGTAACCGTCGGAGTCTCAGTTGGGGTTACGGTCGGGGTAACAGTCGGAGTCTCGGTCGGGGTTACGGTTGGGGTCTCTGTAGGAGTAGGAGTCGGCTCTTCTGCTGATTTCTTCCAGGTGAAGCTAAGATCCTGATATCCCAGTGAAGAAACTGTAATTTCAAAAGAATCGCCCTCTGCGAACGGTACTGCATCTGTCTTTAAGGAACCATCCTCATTGAACAGTACAACAGCTCCTCTTCCGCTTGCTGCATATGCTTTTCCATTTACAGTAACAGAGGTAATGTTCTTCAGATAATCTGCAAACTCTTCATCTGTTGCATCCCCGTTCTTAAGCAGACCCGGTGTTGTCGTATCTTCGTTAAATGCTGCCGGCATCTCTTCCGTGTAAAGGATAAAGTCTGCGGAAAGATCTGCATATTTACCATTCTTATCGCTGACAGTCAATGTATAAGAACCTTTCTCTGCATTCTTGAAGTACAGAGTATCACCGGACACGGTTCCCGCCAGACCTTCTATTGTATAGACAGCATCGTAATCATCCGGCAGGCCTTCCAGTTTAACAGAAGTATTTCCAGCTGTTACGGAAGCATTCTCTACAGAGAATTCGTTTGTAAACTTAACCGGTACATATACATCTGCATCAACTTCATAAATTCCCTTGCTGGTGTAGTATGTAATCTTGTTGATTGTCTGTCCCATCATACTCTTGTAATGTTCAGAAGAAGTCGGGCAATTATGAACGCTTGTGGTAAATCCAGTGCTCCATGCCAACTCAGACACTCTCCAGATATTCTCCAGATGACGCATTCCGTAATCGTTGCCCTCTTTTGTGCTGACAACAACACCGTATACGGTATCTTCGCCTGCTTTGATTGTATCAGTAATACCATCCAGATCAAGCTGATAATCACCATATCTAGTCTCAGTAGAAAGCTCTGCTGTTACATTTTCCAGCTTTGTTGCCTCAGCTCCCTGAACAGCACCAAAGGTTACATTTCCGTCTGCATCTACAGATGCCTCTTTGTAATAAGATGGAACTTCATTTAAGGTGTAATATGCATAGCTTGCATTTTCGTACAGTGCATCTTTTCCGGTATACGTTGTGGTGGATGTCTGTCCACGGTTGGTAACAGTGATTTCTACAGAATCCTCATCTGTCACTTTCGTGTATTTGCTCAGATCCATACCCTCTGTTACTTTTACTGGGAAGGTGATACCTGTAATATCGCTTCCGTCTGCATTCACATGGTAAGATCCGCCGGAAAGGGAGGCTGTTCTTGTTTTGTTCTTGGTTGCGGAAGTAAATGCATCTACTGGAATATCGTTATGAACCTCTGCCTGATAGAACTCAGCATACGGAATGTTCATTAATACATACTGGGACTGAAGTGCTTCGATTGCTGCATTCAGATGCTCTGTTGCTTCGTCTACGGTTCCCTGGCTCTGTTTTTTCTCCAATGCTTCTTTTGCTTCTGCCAGTTCTGTCTGCATATTATTCCAGGAAGTTTCCGTGTAAAGCTCTTTATTCAGTGTATCTGCCTTTGCAATTGCCTCTTCCAGTGCTGCTGTGCTCTCTACCGGATCAGCTCCTACAATATTCGCTTTAGTTGCTTCAAAAGTGTAGGAAGCATCTGCATAGCCAAGTGCATGAATCGTAATCTTCCAATAACCGGTTCCATCCGTTCCCTCCGGTAAAGTGCAGCGCAGGGAATCGGTAAGGCCAAGCTGAATTCCCATTACTTTATGCATCCAGTTATCTGCTGCGAATTTTGTTCCATACGTTGCTTTTGCATTCGTATAAGTGGAATCATCACCGTAATAAGTCCAGGTTACGGTCTGCAGATTAGCAGCCAGATCGCCGTAATTTCCCGTTAAATCTACGCGAAGGAATTCTCCATAAGAACCTTTGGCTTCTTTCACGGTCAGTCCTACGGTCTCAGCATCCGGAGCTGTCTTCAGCGCCTGATCTTTGATTCCGGATTCACTTCCTGTTGTTCTTGCAGAGAAGGAGAAGCTTCCATCTGCATTTTTCACTGCTATCTTCAGACCGTTTGTGTTTTCTGTTACATCTGCAACCAGGCCTGTATAGCTCTGCAGTTTATTTTCAGAAAATCCACCGGAAAGTGTTCCGCCGTTTTCTACCACAACATACTTTTTGCAGAAATCTTCGTAATCATCTTCCGAAACTTTTACAGGCACATATTTCAGACCTTTTACTTCATAATGATCAATCTGGCTCTTATCGTAAGTTACGGTCTCGCCGTTGGTCAGAACTGCCGTGGTTGCTGCGGTATAATATGCCACATCATAGGTTGTGCCATCTTTCATGTAGATAGTCGCTGCGCACTGGAAGCTTCCTCTGTGCAGTCCATGGTTTGTGGTCGCACGGGTTACAACATCAAAAGCGCCTTTATCACTTTCTTCGCGACTGTCAGTTTCATCCGAACCAGCGTCGCTTCCTGCCGCCTGAACTCCTTCTGCTGCCCAATACTCAGCCCAGGTAAGACCTGCATATACATATTTATATGTTGTTTCTTTCTTCTCATAAGTAAAGGAAAGCGTCTTGTAACCTGTTGCAGTTACTTCGATTTCAAATTTATTTCCTTCTGCAAAAGCGGCAGCTGTCAGATCAAGCGTACCGTCTTCTTTGATCAGAATTGTTTTCCGTTTTCCAGTTGCTGCATATTCTTTTCCATTTACTTTTACCGAAGTGATGTTCTTGATATAATCAGCAAAGTCATCTTCTGATGCATTCTCTGCTTTTACAAGCGCCGGAGCACTTCCTTTTTCGTTGTAAGCAGCCGGCATTGCATCTGTATACAGAGTAAAGCTCTGTGTCAGATCTGCATAAACACCTTTTTTATCATGAATCGTCAGAGTATACCTTCCTTTTTTCGCATTTGCGGAATAAGAAATGGTATTTCCGTCTACTGCAAATCCATCCAGACCATCTACGGAATATTCTGCATCATAATCAGCCGGAAGTCCAGTTACGGTCATCGTTGTCTTTCCAGCGGAAAGAGAAGCGTCTTCTACGGATACACTTGCCTCAAATTTTGTCGGAACAAAAATATCATTCACCGGAATCGTGTAGATTCCTTTGCTGGTATAATACGTAACCTTATTGATATGCTGTCCCATCATGCTCTTGTAATGTGCAGAAGAAGTCGGGCAGCCATGTACCTGCGTTGTAAATCCAGTTGACCATGCCAGCTCTGTTCCGCGCCAGATATTTTCCACATGACGCATACCATAGTCATTGCCTTCTTTCGTGCTGACAATAACACCATAGATCTGATCGGTTCCAACATCAATCGTGTTCTCCAGTCCGTCGAGATCCAGCTGATAATCTCCATATTTTGATTCAGTCATAAATTCCGGAGATACATTGGTCAGTTCAATTGCAGTTCCAACTGTTTTTCCAAAAGAAAGAGAGCCATCTGCATTTACCGTTGCTTCTTTGTAGTAAGAAGGTGCTTCGCTTAATACATAATATGCATAGTCTGAGTTTTCAAATAAGGCGTCTTTTCCGGTGTATGTCTGTGTAGATGTCTGACCACGGTTTGTTACTGTAATACTTACAGAATCAGAATCTGTAACTTTCTTAAATTTAGAAAGATCCACTCCTGTTACTTTTACCGGGAAGGTGATACCGTTAATCGCACTTCCATCTGCATTGGAATGATAAGAGCCGCCGGCAAGGCTTGATGTTCTTGTTTTGTTCAGTGTTGCAGAGGAAAATACATCTACCGGAACAGAGTTATTTACATCTGCAGCGTAAAATTTATCATACGGAATGTTCATCAGGACATAGGATACCTGCTCGGAAGGTGTTTCTGTCGGAGTAGCTGTTGGTGTTGCGGTAGGTGTAGCTGTCGGAGTTACAGTCGGAGTCGGAGCTTTTACAAGAGCTTTTACTGCAGTATTCAGTGTGTTTGCTGCAGTATCAACAGCCGCCTGAGACTCTTTTGCAGAAAGAGCAGCTTTTGCTGCGGTAAGTGCTGTCTGAACAGCTTTCCAGGAATCTGCAGTGTAATCAGCTTCTTTTAATGCTTCGGCAGATGCGATTGCTTTTTCAAGAGCTGCAGTGTCTACTGCTGCTGGAGTTGGGGTTGCTTTTTGGGTTGCTGCAAGAGCCGCAGTTTTTACTGCATTAGACGTTCTGGTTGCACCCGATACGATATCCCATCCTTCAATATTTTCGATAGTTGCTGCCTGTCCAAGCAATTTGGTTTTAAAGCCTTTGCTGTTTGTAGCTGCTTTTTTAAAATATGTAGCATTTTCTGTATTGTATCCAGAACCAGGTGTTACTGCAATATCAGAAAACTTACCGTCTGCAACTGTGATTTTGACATTAACGTCATATTCATCCCATGCATTCTCATCCTCATCGTCTTCTGCAGTTCTGGTAACATGAGCCGTAGACTCATAAGTGCCATCTGCCAGCACGCCACTTGTAGCATCCGCCAGTGCGGTTCCCGGGAGCAGGCTCATGGTCATGGAAGCTGCCATTACGGCTGCTAATGATTTTTTCTGAAGTTCTTTTCTTTTGATCATAACTTCCTCCTTTTTCCTTTTCCACAGTTTTGCAGGAAAAACAGGGGCAAAACTGTCCTTCATTATTATATTAGTTTTCACTAATCAATAATTGTTTTAACTAACCGTAGATTATTCTACTAATTTTTGATCGTTTTGTCTAACTCTTAACTGATTATTTTTTCTCAAAAGAGGCACAGATTCTGCTTATTGAGTATTTTTACTATTTAATGATCCGATACTGTGAAGTTTGTGGGATGATTTTCGTTCCCACACAGAAAAAATTCCGTAGATATGGAGTTTTCACCGCGAAGAACTTATGGAGTTTTCACCGCGAAGAACTCTTTCGTCCCTCGCGTTTTACCGCAGAAAGAATGCGGTCCGAAAGGATTCCGATCAGCATTCCGGTGATGACTCCGGCCACGAGAAGCGCCGGCAGATAATAGAACAGTTTGCGGTTCTGCACCACGAGAGCCGCCACGCAGATCTGCGCGACATTGTGCGTCACGCCTCCTGCAATACTTACGCCGGTGATACTAAAGCCCTTGATGTGTTTCAGCAGAAGCATCACAAGAAAGCTCAAAAGCCCGCCGGCAAGGCTGTAAAGGATGGACATTCCATTTCCGAACAGATACCCCATCAGAAGAATGCGGGCGACGGAAATCATCAGGACTTCCCCTGCCGGAAGGAAAAAGAGGCCGACGACTACAACCAGATTGGCAATGCCGAGTTTGATTCCAGGAACACCGAGGTTGATCGGGATCAGTACCTCCACATAACTGAAGATCATGGCAAGTGCCATCAGCATGGCGCATAAGGCAATTTTTCTGCTTGCAGTGCGGCTGTCTCTCATAAATTCCAATTCCTTTCTTCTAAGCTGGTATTATTTTACAATCACATCCGGCGCATCGTCGGCGTCGTCCGTTGTGGATCCGTCACTTTCTACCTCCGCAACCAGCTTATGCGGCAGGCACACGATCGTCTCATTTACCCGGGAAATCGTACCCTGTCTTTTGCAGTAGCCGTCCGGGCAGTCAGCTTCTTCCATATGGACACTTCCGTTTTCGATCACCAGGACATTCGTTCCGTGACCCGTCTGAATTTTCACGGTCTGATTTTCTGCGAGTGAATACGTTCCGTAGACTTCGCCGTCCACCGTGACTTTCATGGTATTTCCATTTTCCGTTTTCGGCAGCCGAAGCGCCAGGGCAAGGATTCCAGCCAGGAGCAGAACGGCGCCTGCCAGAATCAGATCTTTTTTCTTCATATAGTTTTCCTTATTCTGAATCAGATGCCAGCCCATAACAGCAGTGTCAGCAGGAATACAGCACGGAACAGCGTAAAGAGGATTTCATTTCCGTGAAATTCCTTTACCCCGCAGCGGATATTACCTTTCGGACACGTATCAATACATTTCTGGCACTGGAAACAGTCGCCGGAGATCTCCACGTATCCATCGGATGGCAGTTCCACCGCTGACGGGCACTGTCTCGTGCAGGCGCTGCAGCCGCGGATGCAGTTTTCGCGTTTCCGGTGCAGAGTAAAGAACGGCAGGATCGGAAGCAGAGAAAAGACAGCTCCCATTGGGCACAGGAAACGGCAGAAAAAGCGCTCCTCAAAGAACATGCCGACCAGGATCAGCACCAGAAGAACAATGCCTGGAATATAAGAGGAAAGTCGGAAATTTCCCGCATGCAGCATGGAAAAGACATCCCACGGGCTTGTTCCTCTTGCTTTCTGATAAACTCCTGCAAAGCAGCAAAGAGCAATCAGAAGCAGAATGCCGTATTTGACCAGCGCCAGTTTTTTTGCCAGTTCCGGTTTGATGCATCTGGGCTTCTTTTTACGTTTCTTACAGATTATACCATAAATTGCGTGCATTGCATCCCCCAGACTTCCAAAAGCGCATGCAAAACCGCAGAAAAATCTGCCGAAAACAATCGTAAATGCACAGACAAGGAGCAGAGCCGACACAAACGCGGTCATCTCAATTTTTTCACCCTGTCCAAGCTGCGTAAAAATGTATTTCACTCCGTTAAATGCAGCGGTAAATACTGACGGAAGAAACAGGAAATATAAAAGCTGGATTCCGGCACGCAGGCAGGAAACGATCTGTTTTCTCTTCTTTGCCGGTAATGTGGATAGATCTAAATTTTTCATGTTATTTCTCCGCCTTTTCTATTGCTTCCTGCGCCGCATTTCTGATACCGGTGGAGCTGAATGTTGCTCCGCTGATCGTATCAACATCGGCGGACTGTGCCTCAATAATCTTTGGAATGATCGCCTCCGCGTTTGACAGATACGCACTGTCCTCGCCGTCGGCGGATGTGATGGCAAGATCGGTAATCTGGCCGCCCTCTACGGTTACTTCAACTGCAATGGTGCCGCCGAAGCCGTCAGCTTCACCGTCATACGTACCGTCCACGTACTGCCCTTCTGCTTCTGCTGCTTCACTTGCGGCCGTATCCGCCGTGTTGGATGCAGCTGCTGCGGCCTGCAGATTTTCCTTCTGAAGCTGGGTCGTCTCAAGCTCTGCCGAGAGCCGCGCGATCTGATCCTCTTTGTCTCTTTTATCGAGTACGGTATTGTAGCCGATCAGAACAGCAGCAATGACAGCGACATTCAAAAAACGAACAATCAATTGTCTCATCTGTTTTCCCCTTTATTGCGTTACTTTCGCAGCATCCAGCGCATTCCGGCATGCCTCAAGAATGGCTTTTGAGGAGCAGGTTGCACGGGAAACGGTGTCGATGTTTTCAAGCGTTCCGGTTTCCAGAATCTGAGCGGAAACGCCTTTGATTTTGGAGGTTCCTTCGGATGCGCGGCGGATGTAGGAGGCATTCTGACTGTCTCCGTCACCGGTGATGTTGCTTAACGCTACGATTTTATCGTTTTCAATTGTTACCGTCACAGAAAGCTGATAAGCGGTAAAATCTTCATCTTCATCCGGCTCGCAGACGGCAATCGCTGTGTATTCGCCGTCCTGATAGATCTTTTGTTCCGGAGTTTCCGTCGGGGTTGGTGTTGGCGTCTCAGTTGGCTCCGGGATTTCGGTCGGGGTTGGTGTTTCCGTCGGTGTCGGGGTTGGATTTTTCTTTTCCTCAGTTACGCGTTCTGCCTCTTTTAAAGCTTCCTCGATTGCCGCAAGAATTCCCCTGGAGCTGTAGGTTGCGCCGGAAACGGTGTCAACTTCCAGTGTCTGGTTTTTCACAACGTCCTTTGCTGTCTGTTTTGCGCGTTTTAAGAATGCTTCGTCATCTTCACTCTCGGTCACGAGAATTGCCTTGATCGTCTCATCCTGAATGACAACTGCCGTTGTAATGTCTCCCAGATAGCCCTCGCCGGTTCCGTAGTAAATGCCTTCCTCGTATGGGAATTTTCCTTCCGGAATCGTTGTGGTTCCGCCGCTGCTCGTTCCGTTATCCGGAACGGTCTCGCCGTTTGTTGCCTTCTTCGCATTTTCCAGCGCCTGTTTTACTGCGTTCTGGATGCCGCGGGAGCTGTACGTTGCGCCGGATACGAGATCCACATCGGTTTTCTGTCCGTCTACGATGCGGTCCGCTACGACTTTGGCACGGTTGAAGAATGTCTCGTCATCTTCGTTTTCCAGAATCAGTACCGCTTTGATCGTCTGATCCTGCAGGGCTACCGCCACTTTGATGTCTCCCTGGAAACCGGCGGCCGTGCCGTAATAAATTCCGTCCTGATAAGGGAAACTTCCCTTGGATGCAGACGAATTGTTATTGTTCTGATTATTATTCTGGCTGTTGTTTCCGTTGTTTGTATTGCTCTGGCTTCCTCCGTTTGTACTGGAAGACCCGTTCACTGCCGCCTGACTTAAGGCACTCCGCACAGCTTCAATAATACCGCGGGAGCTGTATGTCGCGCCGGAGACCGTATCCACATTCGTACTCTGTGTTGAGATAATCGTCGAAATCAGAGAGGAAGCACTGGAAAGGTAGCTTGGCGTATCGCTGTTTTCCACAATATCAATCGAAGCAATTTTTCCGCCGCTGACAACAACGCAGACTTTCATTGTGCCGCCAAATCCTGTTCCGGTTCCGTAATACGTTCCATCCCGGTAGGCAGCCGGTTCTTCGATTTTAGATACTGTAACGGTTCCGCCGGCAGAGGCTCCGCCGCCTGCCGCTCCTGATGCGGATGCCGGTTCTGAAGTGTCCTCCTGACCGGTCAGTGCATTTTTCACGGCTGCAAGGATACCTTTTGAACTGAAAGTTGCACCGGAAACCGTGTCCACATCCACACTCTGGGATGCGATGATACGGTCGATAACTCCCTTCGCACGATTCAGGAAAGCTGCGTCCTCGCCGGGAGCGCTTACAATCGAGATCGACTGAATCGTTTTGTCTTTCAATACGACAGAGACTGTAATCGTACCGCCAAAACCTGTTCCGCTTCCTTCGTACGTTCCGTCCGCCAGCTCAAAGCTGCCGGAACCGACGGCTGCGACAAGTTCTGCTTCGGTATCGGTTGTCTTTTTGGTATCGTCCTTCTTTTTTGTATCATCTTTCTTTTCCGCTGCATCGGTATCCTGTTCCGGCTCCGGTGTCACCAGTGCCTCCGGCTGCTCTACGGCGTAAACCGGTGCAGTGTAGCCGTTCAGCGAAATACCGGCACAGGCTGCTACGATAACTGCCGCGAGAGCCGGTGCAAATGCTGTCAGTTTTTTCCATTTTCCCATGGTTATGTATCACCGTCTTTCTTGATAATGTTTGTCTCGTGATCGGATGTGAAATCGTCAGCAATTCCTTCGGTTACATACAGAACGCCGTCCTCATCCTCCAGAATGGTGTCAAATTCATCGCTGTGTGCACGCCAGTATTCGGCCGCCTTGTCCTTCCCCATGATGAAAAGAGAAGTAGAAAGGCTATCCGCCAGTGTTCCGTCAGCACTTACGATCGTCACCGACACCAGACCGTTATTTGCCGGATGACCGGTCGATGGATCGATGATGTGATGATATTTCATGCCGTCCTGTTCGAAATACCGCTCATAGCCGCCAGAAGTAATAACCGCCCGGTTGGCCGTCGAGAGAATGCCGAGATAATCATCCTCTGCCTCCGGACTCTGCACGGCAACGCGCCATTTACTGCCGTCCGTTTTCGTGCCGACAACCTGAACGTTTCCGCCGAGGTTGATGAGCCCGCTCGTCACACCGCATTCCCGGTAAATATCGGCGATTCTGCCGGAGGTATAGCCCTTTGCGATTCCGCCGAAGTCAATTTTCATGCCGTCCTTGGCAAAGCTGATGGATGCGCTGTCCTTGTCGTAAAGGATATCATTGGCATCGGTCAGCGGAAGGAGGCTTTCGATCGTCTCATCCGAAGGAATCGTATAATTTCCGGTTGTAAAACCCCAGGCGTCCATGATCGGATAAATTGCGATGTCGAAAACGCCGTTTGTGCTGTCATACAGATCCAGCGAGCGTTCCAGCAGATAGGTGGTATCCTCCGATAAGGTTCCGCCGCCGTTTGCATTGATCTGCGCTACTTCACTCGTCTCCTCTCCGGTCGACAGAAGTGCATCCAGCCGCTCAATCTCCTGCTGCGCCTGATCCACCGCCGTTTCTGCATTCGGACCATAGGCAGTGACCGTCATGTACGTATCCATCGCAAAAATGTCTCGGCTGCTCGATGCATCTGCGGCATCGGAAGAAGCTGTGGATGATGCGGATTTCTGCGTGGAATTCTCTTCCGAAGCGTCAGAACTGCTCGAAGACTCCGAAACAGACGCCGGCTGTGTCTGACTTTCACTGCTCTCCGGCTGCGCTGCTGTCCCCGCACCGGAACATCCGCCGACCGTCATCACCATGGCAAGACAAAATGCTGCAACAATTTTCTTTTTCATAAATAAAACTCCATTTTTTCTTATGTTAGGAAATTCTAACTTTGGTATTATAACATTAACTCGTAACTTACGCTATGAATTACTTGATAAAAGTTTTTCAATTAGCGTTCTGCATCTGATAAATTTTCTCATTTTATGTACTCTAAATCAAGTGGATTTTACTGGAATTCAAGCACCGATATACAAAAAGCCCCCACAGCCGCATTGCTGCGGCCGCGGGGGCTTTAGAAATAACATTTTCAGAAATTACATATGATCGTGGCAGGTACGTGCAATTACGTCCATCTGCTGCTCTTTTGTCAGGTCGATGAATTTAACTGCATAGCCGGATACACGGATTGTGAAGTTTGCATACTCCGGTTTCTCCGGGTGCTCCATTGCGTCGATCAGTTTTTCGGTTCCGAATACGTTTACGTTCAGGTGATGTGCACCCTGCTCGAAGTATCCGTCCAGAACGTGTACCAGGTTCTCGGTACGCTCTTCGTCGTTATGTCCAAGTGCACCCGGGTTAATGGTCTGGGTGTTGGAGATTCCGTCCAGAGCATCCTCATACGGCAGTTTTGCTACAGAGTTCAGGGAAGCAAGAAGTCCGCTCTTCTCTGCGCCGTAAGACGGGTTAGCTCCTGGAGACAGAGGCTCACCAGCTTTTCTTCCATCCGGCAGAGAACCAGTTGCTTTACCATATACAACGTTGGAAGTAATGGTAAGGATAGAGGTAGTCGGCTCAGAATCACGATAGGTATGGCAGTATTTCAGTTTGTCCATGAAGGTGCGGAGCAGCCATACAGCGATCTCATCTGCTCTGTCATCGTCATTACCGTATCTTGGGAAGTCGCCGGTTGTCTCGAAGTCAACTGCCATGCCTTCTTCGTCACGGATTACTTTAACTTTTGCATATTTGATTGCGCTTAAGGAGTCTACTACGTGAGAGAATCCTGCAATACCGGTAGCGAAGGTACGTCTTACATCGGTATCGATCAGAGCCATCTCTGCTGCTTCATAGTAATATTTATCATGCATGTAATGGATCATGTTCAGAGTTCCAACGTACAGATGAGCCAGCCAGTCCATCATAACGTCGTATTTCTTCATAACCTCATCATAGTCCAGATACTCGCTGGTGATCGGCTGATATTCCGGAGCAACCTGCTGTTTTGTCTTCTCGTCTTTACCGCCGTTGATAGCGTACAGAAGGCATTTTGCAAGGTTTGCACGAGCGCCGAAGAACTGGATCTCCTTACCGGTCTCGGTAGCAGATACACAGCAGCAGATGGAGTAATCATCGCCCCATACCGGACGCATTACATCATCGTTCTCATACTGGATAGAGCTTGTCTGTACAGAAATATGAGCTGCATATTTCTTGAAAGCTTCCGGAAGATTCTCAGAGTACAGAACAGTAAGGTTCGGCTCTGGGGACGGTCCCATGTTTTCCAGTGTATGCAGGAAACGGAAATCGTTCTTTGTAACGATAGAACGTCCGTCGATTCCCATACCGGCAACTTCCAGAGTAGCCCATACCGGGTCACCGGAGAACAGCTGATTGTAAGACGGAATTCTTGCAAATTTAACCATACGGAATTTCATTACCAGATGGTCGATCAGCTCCTGAGCTTCTTTCTCGGTCAGGATACCTTTTTCGATATCTCTTTCGATGTAGATGTCGAGGAAAGTAGATACACGGCCAACGCTCATTGCAGCACCATTCTGGGTCTTGATTGCTGCAAGATATCCAAAGTACAGCCACTGAACAGCCTCTTTTGCATTTTTAG
>ERZ773183.1425-NODE-1425-length-20182-cov-4.331396_pt1 | contig 20182 bp, 10 predicted proteins | sample MGYA00580532_ERZ773183 | MGnify/ENA primary metagenome ERZ773183 (study PRJEB29015, sample SAMEA2737791) | human gut metagenome | biome: human gut; feature: human-associated habitat; material: faeces | place: China | collected 2012 ... | reverse complement strand
TATAGCCCGGCAGGACCTCGCCGTTGTAGGGGCTGTAATGGACGGGGTTACCGCTTTTGTCGATCTCGTAGAATTTCCGCGGAAAGAGCGTCGAGCGGTATAGGCACGAATAGAACGTGCGGTACTGGCCTACGGTTCCTCCCGCAACCTCGATGCGTCCGAGCACCTCGTCCCAACGCTTCTGCGCCTTGGCCTTTACGGTTTCGAAATCATCTTTTCCCAGCTCCCCGAGGTTTTGTACGGCCTGCATCTGCGATATGAACGACGAGGCTGCGCGTACCGTTACCTGCTCTCCGCGCCGGGTTTCGAAACCTACCCGCACGAGGGCGTGTTCGCCGACTAACTGTTCGCCTTCGACGGGCTTTGTGCCGTCATAGATCTGGAAATCCCGGATCTTCCGGTCGAAGCGCACGATAAACCAGTTCTTGAAGTTGTCGGGCACACCTCCGCTGTTGCGCGTGGTGTATCCCACGACAGTCCGTTTGTCGTGCATGACCCTGATGTACGATCCGCGGTCGAAAGCGTCGATCACCACGCCCGACTCGTCCGATTCGGGGAACGTGAAACGCATGATCGCAGCCCGCTCGGTCGGGGCGATCTCGGCCTTGATGTCGTGGTCGGCGAGGTATACCGAATAATAGTAGGGGCGTGCCTCCTCCGACTGGTGCGAAAACCAGCTCTGGCGGCTCTCCTCATCGACCTTGTCGCGTCCGCGTACGGGCATGATGGAGAACTGCCCGTAGTCGTTGATCCACGGCGAGGGCTGGTGCGTCTGCTTCAGACCTCACTAAAACCGTCTTACAGCATGTTGTAAGACGGTTTTTCTTTTATTTTCTTTTGTCATGCATTTATAATACCAGACAGTATTACATAGTTTTACTTTCCTTTTATTTTCTGATTCCGCTTTAATTCTTTTAGCGGATTCTGGTTGTATACTTGTTTGAGTTTATATAGATCCGTATTGGGTTCGATAATAGCTTGTCGATAATTGACGTAATATCCTATAATGTATCAATGTAAAGGTTTCCGGTAAGTATGATTTGCTAAAATCGTTTCTGTGAATAATATTCAATGTCATTTCCCATTCTTTGGGTGATACATTTTTTGCAATCACAAAAGGCTTTCCACCATGAATGTGTTGACGCATTGCATATTGAATCATTTCCTAAGATTTCAATAGTCATTTTCTTTCCTCCATTTTCAAGCCCAAGCCATTCGAAGAAATAGCGATAAATAATCATGGTTTCAGGTATCTCAAGGAGTTTATGGTACTCTTCGATATTTTCGCCAAAGGCTTTCCTGAAAAAAGATGTTCCCTTGCCTATTTTACCTTTTGTACTATTAAGAACAGCTTGAATAGCCCGAATATACTTGCGATTCCAATATTTGCCAATATAGTCCCGATTGTGAGAATAATCTTCACCCATATCCGTAGTGCGACGGATTGGGTGGCATTTCATAGGGAAAGAGTATATGCTCACATTTAACCTATCACACAATTCTTATATGGTTTAGCCCTAAATCCATACAGTTGGTTGGACTTTAGAAATTTGCACGGTTTATGATGGGATAAGGTAACGATCAGGCGACGGCTCTGTTTTCCGCATATTACGCCGATATTCACCACCTCAAATAACTGAAGTAAAGATAGTAAATAATCCGAGAAAGCAAATAAAAAACTTCGTTTTTTCGGGTTTCCAGGGCTATTTTTGCATCCCCGCGCCACAACGCCCTACCTCTCCGACACCTTGGCTGCGCTGGTCGCTACCGACACAGGGGCAGGGAATATAAGATACAAGGCACCCTATTAGGACCCTTAAAAAAAGGCAATAGTCTGAAAAATTGGGCTGTTGTATTTTTTATAATAGGACGAGGCAACGAAAAGGCAACGATTCCACTTGCTGCTGCTTGCGTTGGCGTTCACAATCTCAAATAACTAGCATAAAAATAATAAAATTATTGCACGAGAAAAAATATCACCTCGATATCCAATAACGAAATTACTACTTCATACCAATATTGTCGTACCTTTGAAACACGCCAGACGAGGCAGACATTGGGGATAATAATAAAAATCACGTCCGAACAAAACCGCAGAAGCGTTGTTAAGTTTTCCTTCATGCAACAGGTTGAATTTTTCGAGTATGGTCGGCAAATCCTCCCTTATGGTCGCTTCGGGCAAACGTCCGCATTTGATGCCCCCAGGTACCGCGCCCATGACGGCATGTTCGTCAAGGTCGGATATTTTAAGGTCGGAATTCGCCATAGCCTCCCAAGCTTATTTTCCTCCACGCTGCATCAGGTGCTGGTTGTATATTTCCTGCGGCATGGTGGATGTCATTTCCGTTTCCATACCTTTATAACTCATTATCCGTCATCATCCTTCTGCAACGCTTGGAACGAGCAAAACGACATACTTCTATCGGTTTTGAATCAATGCAGAAATAATCTTCGCCTCCATCTATTTCTGCGGCTATTCTTTCCCGGATTGTATTACATAGGGACAAAGTAATTTTACGTCTGTCATTGTATTGTCTGCGGAATATAAGATTGTGAATTTCAATACTATATTCCTGTAACTTTGCAAACAACAATGACTCACTGTCAATGCCAACAGCCTTTGATGTCATGTTCAATGCCTCTATTTCAAGGTCTGAGAACACTACTGTCCCGTAAAAGCGGGCAAGTCGGTCTTTGAAATAGTTGAAACATAGTCTATTAGAAGTAATTTTTCATGTGCGACGATTTGAATTTGTAATTTTGCAGCCCATAAAGGGACTGCTCTATGAACAAAGACAAATATGTATTCGCTCAATTGGTTGCATTTCTCGACAACAACAAGTTCCGTCACCTGGTTGACAAGTATGATGGGAACAGGTATGTCAAGAACTTCACCTGCTGGAATCAGCTCATGGCACTCATGTTCGGACAACTCTGTAACCGTGAGAGCCTGCGTGATGTTGTCGTTGCATTGGAGACTCACCAATCCAAATGTTATCACCTTGGAATGGGGCGTAATCCAATAGCGAAAACGACATTTGCCACAGCGAATCAGAATCGTGACTACAGGATCTTTGAAGACTTTGCCTTCTTCATGATGGAACAGGCTCGCAAGAAACGAGCAACCGACATCTTCAAGCTGAAGGGGAATGTTTATGCATTTGATTCAACAACGATTCCGCACTGCTTGTCAGTATTCTGGTGGGCAAAGTTCCGCAAGAAGAAAGGAGGCGTTAAGGCGCATGTCCTTTATGATCTGGAGTCCCAAGTTTCTGCTTTCTTCCATATTACGACTGCATCGGTACACGATTCAAAGGCAATGAAGGAGATTCCCTATGAATCAGGTTCTTACTACGTATTTGACCGTGGTTACAATGCATTCAAGGAACTCTACAAGATTTGTCTTAATGAATCATACTTCGTGGTTCGGGCGAAGAAGAACTTACAGTACAAGTGTACGAAATGGAAACGTAGATTGCCTAAGAATGTGCTTTCTGATTCCGTTATTGAACTCACGGATGTGAACACACAGAAGAAGTTTCCTGAGAGGCTGCGACTTGTGAGATTTCACGATGACGAGCAAGACAGAGACTTCGCATTTTTGACGAATGCATTCCATCTTACCGCTCTCGAAATTGCTAATCTCTACAAGAACCGATGGCAGATTGAGTTGTTCTTCAAGTGGCTCAAGCAGCACCTCAAGATTAAGAAATTCTGGGGCACTACAGAGAACGCTGTCAGAATACAAATTTGCTCTGCAATCATAACTTATTGCCTTGTCGCCATCGTCCAACACGACATGCGACTAAAGCGGTCAACTTATGAGGTCCTGCAGATTTTGAGCATCTCACTAACGGATAAGACTCCACTGAGAGATCTCTTCGAAAAGACTAATTTCAACGATGTCAAAGAACTCGATTATCCCCTCTTGGAGGGACTATTTGATTAATATTAACTTCGTCCCAATTTTAACGGGACACTAATGAAAATCGTGTAACACACGAATCGCATTTTGTTGCTTGCGTAATCCGTAAAGATTATGACAATCAACGTCGTATGTCGCAGAGACGCTATCAACAGAAACCGTTTAGCCCCTCTTGCTCTTGTCTTTACCCATGACCGCCGCCGTAAGTTCGTCGGTCTGGGCATTTCGGAAGCTTTGGTGCATTGGGATTTCGACAAGCAACAACCTACCGCCGACTGCCCCGATAGAGCAGAAATACAGTTTCAAATAACCTCCAAGATACGTGAATACGAGAAGAAAATCAAAAAGTTGGAGGTGCTGGAAATTCCCGTTACATTCGATACGCTGTTTGAACAGAACGGCAAACGAATCAACTGCACGGTCGGGGAGTACTTCAAACAGATTATCGAACGCTTGGAAAAAGTCGAAAAGTACAGTTCCGCCAGCAAACATAAGGTAACGTTGGTCCTTGTGTCGCAATTCCGCTCGGTCAATATGCGTTTTGATGAATTGGATTTGACGTATTTAAGGGAGTTTGAAATCTTCTTGAGTCAAAAGGGTAATGTAAACAACAGTTGCAATTATGCAGCATTCCAATACTGCCGGTTGTATCTTATTGAAATTCTACATCAAACCACAACACACTGCAAATGTATACAATTTACTTTATGTTGTATCTTATCGAAATTCTACATCAAACCACAACGGCTCTGTAGATGTTCTTCCTGGCCGTCCGGTTGTATCTTATCGAAATTCTACATCAAACCACAACGAGGGTTACGACGAAATGAAGGAGTTGTACGTTGTATCTTATCGAAATTCTACATCAAACCACAACGAGCTCTTGCGTTTCGTTGTTCATTTTGTGTTGTATCTTATCGAAATTCTACATCAAACCACAACTTCGAGTACGGACCTTGAGAAGGAACAGAAGTTGTATCTTATCGAAATTCTACATCAAACCACAACCACCATGACACCGTGGAATACCAATTCAAAGTTGTATCTTATCGAAATTCTACATCAAACCACAACTCTGGTGGTTCTCCGATTGCCCCCGGCACTGTTGTATCTTATCGAAATTCTACATCAAACCACAACACGCCTTCCGTTGCTACTCCTTTTACAAAGTTGTATCTTATCGAAATTCTACATCAAACCACAACTTCGCTTAGAGCGCGAACTCTCCCGTTGTAGTTGTATCTTATCGAAATTCTACATCAAACCACAACGTTTGGTTAGCGAAGGCTACTCATAAGCGGTTGTATCTTATCGAAATTCTACATCAAACCACAACGAAGAGGGTGGCCAACTCTTTGGATCGGGGTTGTATCTTATCGAAATTCTACATCAAACCACAACTGTACGTTTGCAATCTTACACAACTTCACGGTTGTATCTTATCGAAATTCTACATCAAACCACAACTGGAAGTCATTCATAGTTTGCAACCTCGTCGTTGTATCTTATCGAAATTCTACATCAAACCACAACGGTGCATGTTCAAAATCGGATCGCCGGGCCGTTGTATCTTATCGAAATTCTACATCAAACCACAACGCAGACTGGGGCGCTTATTGCTACGGCGGAGTTGTATCTTATCGAAATTCTACATCAAACCACAACACCTACGACATCGACCTGACAACAAAAATGTTGTATCTTATCGAAATTCTACATCAAACCACAACTAGCGAGGATTCGCCCCTATTCTGCTATACGTTGTATCTTATCGAAATTCTACATCAAACCACAACCTTGATCGACATTTCGGCGGCCAGCGCGTCGTTGTATCTTATCGAAATTCTACATCAAACCACAACTACGTCTAGAGCGTGAGCTTTCTTATTGTGTTGTATCTTATCGAAATTCTACATCAAACCACAACACGGCTGTCACTTCTATTTCCGCTTTCTTGTTGTATCTTATCGAAATTCTACATCAAACCACAACTCTCGATTTCACACCCCGCTATTCCCCTATGTTGTATCTTATCGAAATTCTACATCAAACCACAACTCAGTCTACTGTTGGTCGCAACGTTGCCGCGTTGTATCTTATCGAAATTCTACATCAAACCACAACAATAATGTAATCAACACGCACGGTATCGATGTTGTATCTTATCGAAATTCTACATCAAACCACAACTTTCTCGTAGCTCATCCGATGGCTGTCGTGTTGTATCTTATCGAAATTCTACATCAAACCACAACTATTATTCCTTCCTCTATTCCAACTCCAACGTTGTATCTTATCGAAATTCTACATCAAACCACAACCTCATCTCCTATATGGATACGAAACCGTCGGTTGTATCTTATCGAAATTCTACATCAAACCACAACGTCGGGCCTCATATTGATTGATAAAGTGTTACTTACGGGCTGTCTGCCACTATAAAAATACGATCGGGTGTTCCGACGAAGCCAGTTTGATGCATTTTCCGTATTTCAAAGAACGAAAATAACGATTTATCAGAAAAATTCCAATTGTTGCGGAATTTCCGGTTTTGCTCGTTCGCTTTTACCCCAAAAATTTAATATGTCTCCATACTGTTTGTCCGTTACAGCAAGAATACTTGTAAATCCTGTCGGAGGCATCGATCGTCGAACCCGCTTAATGTGAACCTGCATATTCTCCTTCGATGCACAATGGCGCACATAGACTGAATACTGCATCATTGTGAAACCATCTTTTTCCAACGCCTTGCGAAATTGCACCGCATGACGTCGTTCCGTTTTTGTATTGGTTGGCAAATCAAAAAAGACAAACAACCACATGATTCGATAAGCATTCAAGCGTACTTCTGACATTCGACTACTCCAATAAAGGATATGCAATCTTTTTTTGGGTTCCAGCAAAGCATTTAGCCAGGGAAGAGGCTGAAAACATAAGTCCTACTTCGAGAGGTCGCACAACCTTGTCGAAACGAGTATCGACAAACAGGAGCCGCAACAGTTCGCCTTTCACCTTTTTGGTCAGTTGTGTATTCCCGTTTCTGTAAAGTTGGTAGACCAATTCGTCGACATACGGTCGATAGGGTTCCATTACGTCATCGGCCAGCGGAAAGGAGTTGTAACGATTCCGATGGAAGATCCCGAATGCTGGGAACAGTCCGGAGCCCATGATCGCACGGGCCACGGCGGCTCGCAGGATCGTATAGCCGTAATTGAGCAGGTTGTTGGGCGGCGAACCTTCGCGGGAACGGTAAAATTCGGCACCGAACAGTTCTGACCAGTAGATTCTCGCTGCTATGCCCTCCCGGTTGTCGGCGTCGGCGCTCTTGACATTCATGTAGCAGGGTTTCAGTTTGTCTCCGTCATACCCCAGCTTCCGCAGCAAGGCAGCCTGGTTGCGGATTTTGGTCTCGACGATCTGTTTCCAAAGGCCCTTCTTCAGCGGTTCGGATGCAGCGATCTGCATCCGATAATGTTCACCTTGCGTTCTGTTTGAATCCAAATTCATCAACAAGGCGTTCGGCATTCGGTTCTCTCCGCACAGGATAACTGCCACGTTGTTGTCCGACAGCGCATTCAAGAGCGGCAGCGTGATGGAGGTCTGCTGGTCCTCCAGCACCACGAAGCCGATATCCTCGATCGGGATGCTTTTCCGTTGGTCGGGGGCCTCGCGCGTGTGGATGATCATCTGGCCGTTGCGCAGGCTCAAACAGTAGGGTGTCGAAAAAAACAAGGTTCGTTTCAGCATGGCCGGTCATCTTTGAATTTTATCTCGCCCGTTACGGTCAGTTCGAAATCATAACCTTCCACCAACATGTTAAAATTGGAAACGCTGAGGCGCAATTTCGGTGATGGATTGGATTGGCAGAATTGAGAGGTCCCAGCTCCATATAAGGAGGTAAGTGTTTTCTGATCTCGGGCCTCCTGATGAAAGAGGAACTGTACCCGTCCTTCTGCAGCCATTGCTGTTACCTTGTAGAGCCGTTTTACCAACTCCTTGCGGGTACATTCATAAAGTTCTGCCGGGGTATTTTCATAAAACAGGACCATGGTCCCCGTTTTTAAGATGTATTTCGAGGGGAAACCGTTCGTGTCGGTCTGCGGTACCAGATCGGGGCGGGCTTCCCGGTCAGCGCTGGCTTTGAAATATTGGGCAGCTTCGAGGTTGCTGACGAGTTCAAAGGTGCGTTTCGTTTTGCCCTTTTTGTCCTGGCCCTCATAGATGACCGTGCAATAGTTCCCCTCATTTACGACATGATAATCCCGCTTGTACTCTTTTGCAGATAGGTCGCGCTGTTTTTTTAGCGCGATCGGATGTTTGACACTCGGTGTGAAGATCCGCACCTTGCGGATGGGAATGCCCTTTTCCCGGTTCATCCAGATCGTGTATTCATCGGGATTCATCGCCGTCTTGAATCCGACCTCGTCGATTGCCTCCCGTACGCGATCCCGGACTGCATCGTCGATAATCTTGTCGATGTCCGTCGGCTGTAACTGCGCGAGCGATTTGCGGATGACATAGCGGATCTCTCCATCCTGCTTAATAGCGCCGTAGAAGGTATCCTGATGCAACCGGCAGCGAGCCGTGTCTCCTTGCTGGTAGATTGGTTCCCCGTCGGCATTCAACTTTATCCGGCCGCGAACCCGTAACTTCCTGCGCGTCTGTTTGGTCATGTTGTCGGGCGTGTGGTGGGCAACGAGCAGTTCGTCGGCCGCCGCCTTGACATCTTCGGTAAAGGTCGGCCAGGGTTTCTCGAAGCGGGGTTTGCCGCTTTCGCCGTAGCCGTATCGCTCCTCGTCGGCGACATATTGCGCCCAGCGGTCGTACTCCCGGCGGCCGATACAGGCGATCGTGATGGCGTCGATGCAGTGGTGGACGTGGTTCGTGCGCTCCTTGCGGGCATACTCCTCCTGCAGTCCCCACATCTTGCGGAACGCGGCGGTCGTGGAACCCTTGACCGTATAGATTCGGTCAAAAACCGTCTTCAGATAGAGCCGTGCATATTTGCCGATGATGCCGATGTCGACTCCCTGCCGATTGCTGAATCCTTCGGGAATCTCGGCCATGGTGAAGCGTTCGTATTTCCCGCGCCAGTAGTCGAGTTGCATCTGCAAATAGTGACGGCGCTGAATGGCGTCGTCCTTTTCGGATTTAATCGCTGCGCTTTTGCTCCTGCGAACCTGGGCTTCAATCTGCTTTTGCAGACTCTCCATTTTTTCCCGCCAGCCAAACGATTCGATCCGCTCCATGATCTCGACATGGTTGGACAACTCGGCCGGCAGTTTCGCCCGTTTTGTCTCCCGGTTGAACCGGTTTTCGCAGAGCGTCTTGTTCATCTGCGAGTCATCGCCGCCGCGAGCCTGCGGGAGCGTGTGCTCGATGTCGAAATCCGGAGCCGACCCGACGAAGTCCGAAATGCGGATTTGCCGCCCGGTATAGGGACAGACGTGCTGCTGTTCTTCCCACAGCCGGTATTTCAGCACTTCGTCGTCCGAGGGTTTTATCTCGCGGCCGGTTTCGGCGGCATACTGGCTGTGGATCTCTTCGGCATATTTCCGATTCTCAACCTCCCGTTCCCGCTGATACTGCTCGATGGCCTTCCGCCTGTTCGCATCATTGAGTCCGCGGGCGAATTCAATCCGGATCTTCGTGTCTCGGTCGATCCTGCCTTCGCGTAACAGCGTGTTTATCAGGTTGCGCAATCGGAACAGGGCCCGCATGGCCATCGGGTTGCGAATGGTCGCAGTACGTGGAGAGCCGAGTTGCAGAATGCCATTTGCCTTGGGTTGCGCATCCGGATAGGTCTCGATTTTCGAGGGATGATAAAGACGGATCAGACGAGAGGCATCCAATCCATGATCGCTGAAATAGTCGGCAATGCGGTGCTCCTTTGAATCGAACTTGTTATACGGATTTCGCTTGTAGTCAAGCAGCAGCGAGGCGATGTCCTGTTCGATTTCATGCCGACGGCTTTCGTCGGCATAGACCTCCTTCGGAAGTGCCGCCCGCAGGTTGGCCAGGAATACCGCCTCGTCGTACCGATAGCCACAGCGCAGATAGACCAGAATCTTGCCGATGGCATTTAGGCTCAACGCCGCGTAATCCTGCGGGAGTTTGATGGCTGCAAACGCTTTGGCTTGTTCATCCGTGAGTTGCAATTTTTCGCAGGCCCAGCTACGCAGCCGACCTTCGTCGTTGAACGAAAAGAGGGCGTGCCATACGTCATTCAACATCTGGTCCTCGTTTTTTCCTGCTCCAAGCAGGTAAAGGCTGCGAATCTCCGTAATCCAGTCGTCTCCGAAGATCGCTTGCAGCGATGCCGTGACGGGGCATCCCGATACGGTGGCCGTGCGGGCGAAATTGAAACGATATGGAGCTTCTGTACGCTCCTCTTTGCAGGCATATTTCCCTTTGCCGGCGATTCTGCGGGCGATCTCTTCGAAATCGAAATAAGGCTTGCTTTTCCGGAAGAAGAGCGAACGAATCGTCTCGAACTCTTCCTGTGTCAAAGGTCGTGGAGCATTGTCGCCCGGTCCTGTAATCCGGATGTTGTTGACGAACGACAGCATCCGGAACTCCTCAAAACGGGGATGCGAAACGGGGCACCGACTCTTCGTCGGCTCGAAGGTGCATCGGCCGACTGACCCCTTCTGCGATTTGAGGTCGCGCTGGAAAAAGATTGCCCGATGCAGCGCCTTACGCCATTCGTCGGGCAATTGCTGCCGGTCGCAGATGGCATTGAACTCGGCCAGGTAGTGTTCGTTGCGCGAGGTGTATTTGTCGCGGATTCGTTCCTTGTGTTGGTACAGTCCGTAGAAATATTCTCCGAGGTACCGACACCCTGCCGCTGCTATTTCAGCCGACAGATTTTTGATACACTCCTTGACCGTGCCGTCTTCTTTCTCATTTCCTGCTTCTTTGCGATTGCTGAGGAATCCGCGTCGCTGTGCCAAATGATAAAGCGCCCGGCCAAGCAGCCAGCGCTGTGTGCGATTCCCGAGATCGAGCCGCTCGGACAGGGCTACATAACGATCGTGGTAAGGATTTCGATCCCCATTGTCGTCGGTTCGCTGCCAACGGAGGAATTCATTGTCCTGCGGGTAACGTTTCTCTTTTTGCCAGGCGGTCAACAGCTCCTCGGGCAACGGCGGGCAAAGGTCGTAACGGATGAGTATTTTGAGCAGTTCGATTTTTCGCAGACGCCGCCGGAAATAGCGGCGGCGCAGTGCCCGGGCGCTCGTCCGATCCTGAACGGCAGGTTTTTCATTGTTTTTGTCGCGGGCAACTCCCTCCTGGAAAATGTCTACACCTTTGTCAATCAGCGTATATTCGTTCTCCGATTCATCGACAAGGGCCCATCCCAGTGAGTTGGTGCCAAGGTCCAAACCCAATACTTTTGCCATATGAAGAAAGTGTTTTCTGTAAAATTAAATAAAAAATTGCAGAAATTCATCTTTTTTTACTATATTTGTGGTGTAAGAATTCTACATCTTATCACAATAAGGCTATATGCCGAAGGTTTTCAACCTATTGTCTCCGCGTACTCCGTGGAGACTTTTTTATATTTCGTGAATAATTTAAAAACCCTCGGTTGCTATTGCGGAGTGTGCCGGCGCTGTGGCTTTTTGCCTTCGGGAGTTCATGGTGCCGAAAACAGAAGGTCGCATGTCGGACCGTCCGCCACTCGCCGTGCGACGCACCGACATGAAGCATCTCCAATTGCAGCGTTCATCAAGGGCATATCGTTGGAATATGCAGGAATACTTTATATCGAGACTCTGAAACCGGGAAAACACGCGAATAGAAATTCAGCGACGCCTTCTGTTTCCGGGCGCATTCGTGCACGAGGCTCTGCCGCGGGCGGACGATGACGAACCGGATAAAAAGCGCACCCCGAAATCCTTTTCCGGATTTTCGGGGTGCGCTTCATTCGGGCGGGCGGCTGTCCGGCGCGTTATCGGGCGGGATGTTCCGGGCGTTTGCTGAAAATGGCCTTGATCCGGTCCATGTCGAACTTGGCCGAGCGGTCGTAGCAATAGATGCCGTTCTGTTCCTGTTCCACGTCCGTGAGCTGGGTGTAGCAATAGCCCCACACCTGTCCGGAGAGCGAGAGCAGCGCGTCTACCTGGCCTTCGAGCCGCGTGTAGAACTCTTCGAGCGTACGGGGCGCCTGTCCGTAACCCCACGATTCGGTCTGGGAATCCGTGGCCTGCTTCTCCTGGTCCTTCACCCATTTGATGCCGCCGAATTCATCGACCAGGTAGGGGCACGAGCCATCGTACTGCGGCCAGGCGTAGTTTGCGGTCGCCTTCACCTCGTTGAATCCGATGTTGCGCGTCTGGTCGCGGGTCGTCCGCAGGCGGGGATGGAAGAACGTGCCGTCGCTGAAGATTTTCTCTTTCAGTTTGGCCGGGTTCTGCTCGTAATTGTGGACGGCCCAGATGTCGGTCCTGACGACGGCGCCGCCGCTGACGGTGTTGACGGGGCGCGTCGGGTCGAGGCGCCCCGTCAGGTCGTAGACGTCGGAGGCGAAGCGCGGGAACTGCGTGTTGTCGGGCCACCACTCCTCGTTCATCGGCGTCCACGTCAGCAGCGAGGGGTGGTTCCGGTCGCGGACCACGCATTCGGCCCATTCGGAGAGGAAGTTGCGGGCCGTCTCCACGTCGTTGGCATCCATTCCCCAGCTGGGGCTTTCGCCCCAGGTGATGTAGCCGAGTCTGTCGGCCCAGTAATAGTAGCGTTCCTCGAAAACCTTCTGATGCAGGCGCGCGCCGTTGAACCCGGCGGCCAGTCCCAGTTCGATGTCGCGGCGCAGGGCGTCGTCCGATGGAGCGGTCCAGATACCGTCGGGGTAGAAACCCTGGTCGAGCACCAGCCGCTGGTAATAGGGTTCGTTGTTGAGGTAGATTTTGTTGCCTTCGATGTGGACCTTGCGCATCCCGACATAGGATTTCACGGCGTCGAGCACCTGGCCGTCGGGGGCGACCACCTCGTAGGTCAGGTCGTAGAGGAACGGGTCTTCGGGACTCCAGAGCCGGGCCTTTTTGACCGGGATGACGACGACGCTGCTGTTCGACGCCCGGACCTGCCGCGTGCCGACGACCTTGCCGCCGTCCCGAAGGGTCACCCGGAGCGTGTTCGGGCTTTCCCGGAAGAACTGCGGGGCGACGATCAGCTGCTGCTGGTCGATGTCGGTCGTCATTTGGACGCGTGCGAGGGCCTCGGGAGCCACGGCCTCCATCCACACCGTCTGCCAGATGCCTGTCGTGCGGGTGTAGTCGCAACTGTGCGAGGCGTATTGCAGCGACTGTTTGCCGGCAGTCTGTTTGCCGCTGCGCAGGTCGCTCGTGGCGAAGACGACCAGACTGTGGCTGCCGCCCGGCTTCACGAATGCGGTGATGTCGTAGGAGAACGACGTGCTGCCCCCGAAGTGGCGTCCGACGAAGCGGCCGTCGACATACACCTCGGAGGTGTAGTACACGGCTCCGAAGTTGAGCATCACGTTGCGTCCCGACCAGTCTGCCGGAATGTCGATCGTACGCTGGTACCAGATGCGGCCGATGAAGTCCGTGTGGCCGACGCCCGAGAGCTTGCTCTCCGGGGCGAACGGCACGATGATTTTGCCGTCGAATCCCTTCGAGCCGGCGTAGCCGCGTTCCAGGCCGCTTGCGCCGAAATCGAACGTGTAGGTCCATTCGCCGTTCAGGTTGATCCAGTCCGTCCGCTCGAACTGCGGGCGGGGATATTCCGGGCGGGGGATCTGCGAAAACAGACACGCGGCCTGAAGCAGGAAAAAGAGGGTGATTGCGGTTTTCTTCATGGTTGTTTTTGGTTGGTTTGCTTGTTTTCGGGGTGGTTATTCCGGTGCGATGTCGAACCGGCCGGGCGGCTCCGTGCGCTGCGCCCCGGCGAGCGGCGGCAGCATGCCGCAAGGGAGCAGCAGCAGGATGTGCGCATGTTTCATGGCTTCGTCTATGGGTTTGCTGTGCCGAAGTTACGAAACTTTTTCGGAATACGGAGCGGGTCAGAGGTTAATTTTGCAGGGGAACAGGCTGAAGACCCGAAAAAAATAGACTATATTCGTACGATCAAAACTGCCCGACTGATAGGAAAAAGAGACTCTTGCACTGTTGGGGACCCTGCACCTTCGTCGGAGCGCAGGTCCCGTGGCCGACGCTTTTCAACGGCCGGAACCTGAAAGGCTGGAAGACGGTCGGCGGGACGGAATCGTTTTTGTGTTATATTTACGGATAAAACGAATGCGGTTATGGAACGGGAGAACGTCTTTCATATCAAAAACATGGTTTGCAACCGCTGCATTCTGGTCGTCACCCGGCTGCTCGAAAAAGCGGGGTTCACGCCCCTCGATGTCGGACTGGGAACGGTCGTCGTGCAGGAGAAGCCCGGCCGGGAGCAGCGGGAGGCGTTCCGCAAACTGCTCGAAGCCTACGGGTTCGAACTGATCGACGACAGCCGGATGCGCCTCATCGAGCAGATCCGGACGGCCGTGATCGAATTGGTGCATTACAGCGAAGATGCCTCGAAAGTCAACCTGTCGGATTACCTGCGCGAACGCTGCCACCGTGATTACAGTGCGTTGAGCAAGCTCTTTTCGGAGGTCAACGGCATCAGCATCGAGAAATACTTCCTCGCCCAGCGGATCGAGCGGGTCAAGGAACTGCTGGCCTACGGCGACCTGACCGTCAGCGAGATCGCCGACAAACTCCGTTATTCGAGCGTGGCGCACCTCAGCGCCCAGTTCCGCGCCCAGACCGGGATGTCGCCCACTGAATTCCGCCGGCTGAAAGGACGCGGCCTGAAACCGCTGGATGAAGTGTAGGTATAAATCATATCCATAATTCTGTAACACCCGGAGCGTGTCGGGACCTTACCTTTGTTCCCATGGAAAAGAGTAAGATCATCACGAATACGTTCCCGGTCGCAGGCATGAGCTGCGCTTCGTGCGCAGTCCGGGTCGATAAGGCGCTCAACGGCCTGCCGGGCGTCGAGTCTGCGCATGTGAACTACGCTTCCGCTACGGCGCGGGTGGACTACCGTTCGGGGGAGTGCTCTCCCGGGACGCTGAAGCGGGCCGTGCAGGCGGCCGGTTACGACCTGCTGACCGACGCGGAAGGCCCGGCGGAGGACGAGGCGGCGCACGTTCGTGCGGCGCATTACCGGGCGCTCAAACGGCGGACTCTTTGGGCGGCGGGGCTTTGTCTTCCGATTGTGGCCGGAGGCATGCTGTTCATGGACGCTCCGGCCGTGAAATACGCCGTGTGGGCGCTCTCCACCCCGGTCGTTTTCGGACTGGGACGGGAGTTCTTCGTCAACGCCTGGAAACAGCTCCGCCACGGGGCGGCCAACATGGATACGCTGGTTGCCGTCAGTACCGGAATCGCCTATCTGTTCAGCCTTTTCAACCTGTTTTTCCCGGAATTCTGGCTGTCGAGGGGCATCGAGCCGCACGTCTATTTCGAGTCGGCGGCCGTCATCGTCGCCTTCATCCTGCTGGGGCGGCTGCTTGAGGAGCGGGCGAAGCGCGGCACGACGACGGCCATCGCGAAACTGATGGGCCTGCAACCGAAAACCGTCACGGTGATCACCCCTTCGGGCGAACGCTCCGTGCCCGTTGCGGAGCTTCGCGCCGGGGATCTGGTCGCCGTGCATCCCGGCGAACGCATCGCCGTGGACGGCACGGTGGCCGAAGGCGCGTCGTATGTCGACGAGAGCATGCTCAGCGGGGAACCGCTCCCCGTCTGCAAACAGGAGGGTGCGGCGGTGTTCGCCGGAACGATGAATGGCAACGGTGCGTTCCGTTTCCGGGCCGACAGGGTGGGGCAGGACACGGTGCTGGCCCGGATCATCCGCATGGTGCGGGATGCGCAGGGCAGCAAGGCCCCCGTGCAGCGGACCGTCGACCGGATCGCCGGCGTTTTCGTTCCCGCCATCATCGTCCTCGCCGTGCTGACCTTCGCGGCGTGGATGCTCTTCGCGCCGGAGGAGGGCTTCACCCGCGGGCTGCTGGCGCTGGTGACCGTGCTGATCATCGCGTGCCCCTGTGCGCTGGGTCTGGCGACGCCCACGGCCCTCATGGTCGGGATCGGCAAGGGCGCCGGACAGGGCATCCTCGTCAAGGACGCTGCGAGCCTGGAGGTGGCCCGGAAGGTCGACACCGTGGTGCTGGACAAGACCGGAACGCTCACCGAAGGCCGTCCGTCGGTCGTGGACGCTGCGTGGGCCGAAGGGTCGGAGACGGCGCGGCGGATTCTGTTCAGCCTCGAAAAACGCTCGGGGCATCCGCTTTCGCAGGCCGTCGTCGAATCGCTCGGCGGGGAGCGGGACGTTCCCGTGACCGGGTTCGAAAGCATTCCCGGGCAGGGTGTCCGGGGCGTCGCGGAGGGGCGGACCTGGTATGCCGGGAACGACGTGCTGCTGTCCCGCCACGGCATCGTGCCCGACGCCCGCCTGCAACGGCTGGCCGAAGGGTGGATGCAGGAGGCGAAGACCGTGGTTTGGTTCGCCGACGAGGAGCGGACGCTCGCCGTGCTCGCCCTTGCCGATGCGCTGAAACCCTCGTCGGCCGGGGCCGTCGCCCGGCTGCACGCGCTGGGAATCACGGTCTGGATGCTGACGGGCGACAACGCCGGTTCGGCGCGTGAAACGGCCCGGAAAGCCGGGATCACCCGTTTCCGGGCGGGCGTCCTGCCGCACGAAAAGGCCGGATTCGTCCGGCAGTTGCAGTCCGAAGGCCGGACGGTGGCCATGGCCGGCGACGGGATCAACGACAGCGCGGCTCTCGCGCAGGCCGATTTGAGCGTCGCCATGGGGCAGGGGAGCGACATTGCGATGGATACCGCGATGGTGACGATCCTCTCGTCGGACCTCCGGAAAATCCCGGAGATGATCCGGCTGTCGCAACTCACCGTGCGGACGATTCGCCAGAACCTCTTCTGGGCCTTCATTTACAACCTCGTCGCCATTCCCGTAGCGGCCGGGGCGCTCTATCCCCTCTGGGGGTTTCTGCTCGACCCGATGATCGGCGGGGCGGCCATGGCCTTGAGCAGCGTGAGCGTCGTGGCCAACAGCTTGCGGCTGAAACGCCGGCGGATCGGCGATGAGTGTGAACATGACGAACCGGTTGAAACCGAAGAAAAGATGAAAAAGGAATTTATCGTGGATGGCATGACGTGCAATCATTGCCGGATGCATGTGGAACATGCGCTGAACACCCTCGACGGCGTGAAGGCGGTCGTGACGCTGGACCCTCCGGTGGCCGCCGTGGAGTTCTCCGGGCCGGAAATCGGCCTCGGGGAGTTGCAGAAGGCCGTTACGGAGCGGGTCGGGGAGTATACCCTGCGGGCGCGGTGACGACGGACGCCCCTGCGCAGGCGGGGCGTTTTTTTCGTGCCGGGCCGCATCTTTTCGGCGAATGTCCGGCGGAAAATGCGTTTTAGCATTAACTTTGCTGTCGGATCGTGTAAAGTATGCTGATGGAGACTCTTTCCCGTTGGATCGGCGGCGTGAACGACGTGCTGTGGACCTATGTGCTGGTCGCGGCGCTCTTGGGGTGTGCCGTGTGGTTCACCCTGCGCACGCGGGGCGTGCAGTTCCGCCTGCTGGGCGAGATGATGCGCGTGCTGGGCGAGTCGGCCGGAAGCGGCCCGAAGGGCGAGCGGCACGTCTCGTCGTTCCAGGCTTTCGCCGTGTCGCTGGCCAGCCGCGTCGGCACGGGGAATCTCGCGGGCGTCGCCACGGCCATCGTCGTCGGGGGACCCGGCGCGGTCTTCTGGATGTGGGTCATCGCCCTTGTGGGCGCCGCGAGCGCTTTCGTCGAGTCGACCCTCGCACAGCTTTACAAACGCCGCGGCAGGGACTCTTTCATCGGCGGTCCGGCCTACTACATGGAACGCGGCCTCGGGCGGAGGTGGATGGGCGTGCTGTTCGCCGTGCTGATCTCCGTGACCTTCGGATTCGCCTTCAACTCGGTGCAGAGCAACACGATCTGCGCCGCGTGGGAGGGAGCTTTCGGCGCCGATCATGTGTGGGTGGGCGTCGTGCTCACGGCGCTGACGCTGCTCATCATCTTCGGCGGCATACGGCGCATTGCGCGTGTCAGCGGCGTGATCGTCCCGATTATGGCGCTGGGGTACATCGTGCTGGCGCTGGGCGTCGTGCTGTTCAACCTCGGGCGGCTGCCCGAAGTGCTGGAACTGATCGTCGCCGACGCTTTCGGCTGGGAGCAGACGCTGGGCGGCGCGGTCGGCGCGGCGTTGATGCAGGGCATCAAGCGGGGACTTTTCAGCAACGAGGCCGGTATGGGTTCGGCCCCGAACGTCGCCGCCACGGCCCACGTTTCGCACCCCGTGAAGCAGGGACTTATCCAGACCCTCGGGGTCTTCACCGATACGCTCGTCATCTGCACCTGCACGGCCTTCATCATCCTGTTCGGGGGCGTTCCCGACGCTTCGCTCAACGGCATTCAGCTGACGCAGGCGGCTCTGGAGAGCGAGATCGGTCCTGCGGGCGGGGTGTTCGTCGCCGTGGCGATCTTCCTGTTCGCCTTTTCGTCGATCATCGGCAATTATTACTACGGCGAAGCCAACATCCGCTTCATCACTCCGCGGCCGTGGGCGCTGACGCTCTACCGGATGCTGGTCGGCGCGATGGTGCTCTTCGGATCCTTGGCGACGCTCGATCTGGCATGGAGCCTGGCCGATGTGACGATGGCGCTGATGACGCTGTGCAATCTGGCGGCGATCGTGCTGCTGGGCCGTCAGGCCTTCCTGCTGCTGGCCGACTACACGGCCCAGAAGCGGCAGGGCATCAAAAATCCGGTCTTCACGAAAGACCGGATTCCCGAATTGAAAGACAAGGCCGAGTGCTGGTAGCGCATTACTCCACCAGCCGGCGCGTCACGCTCCACCGCTGCATCAGCCGCACCACCGCCCAGCTCACGGCGAAGGCCCCGCAGGCGATCAGCGCGATGCGCGCCAGCGCGGGAAGTCCCGGAATCCGCTGCACGAGGTCGTAGTCGGCCTGAACGAAGATGAAGTGGCAGAGGTAGATGCCGAACGTCGCGCCCGCCAGCCGCGAGAGCCATGCGCGGGGCCGTGCGGCGGCCTTCTGCACGAGGATGAAGACCGGGGCGGTCATCATAAAGACGTTGATGCCGGCGAAATACCAGACGATTTCGAGGTAGGCGTAGTTGCCCGGAAAATGTTTCTGCATCACCACGTAACCCAGCCCCGTGGCGAGGTATCCGGCGAGGAAGGTCGGGATGCAGATGCCCAATGTCTTGCGCCAGTTCCATGCGGGCGGGAATTTCACGAGGTAGAAGGCCAGTACGAGGTAACCGGCGAAGCCCGAGACGTAGTGGAACGTGCCGAACCCGTTCCAGTCGCAGACGCCGTAAAGCCCCGTGTTGCCGTAATTGCCCGTGTAGCCGAGCGCCGGGGCGAGCATCTTCACGTAGGGCAGCAGCAGCGTCAGGCCCCAGATCGCGAGGACGCTCTGCAACTCGCGCCGCGAGGCCCGTTCGAGCCACGGGCTGATCAGCGGCATGATCAGATAAAGTCCTATCAGCATATAGAGATACCAGAGCGGCGTGGTGTCGTAGCAGAAGTTGAAGACGAAGGTCCACATCTTGTGCAGCGTCGCTTCGCCGGTGAACAGCGCGGGGTCGATCGACGGACTGGAGGTCCCGACGTAGCGCATATACAGGTAGTAGAGCACGGGCAGCGTCAGCGACCAGAAGACCAGCGCCAGGAGGACGCGGCCGATCCGCTTGCGGTAGAAAGCCCCCGTTCCGGTCCGCACGGGCAGCAGCAGCACGCCCGACATCATCACGAACAGCGGCACGCAGGCCCGGACGAAACTACCGGTGAATACCCCGGTCAAAAATGCTCCCCGGTCGGCATCGAACCGGGCGACGAACGGATCGCAGCAGTGCGACAAAACCACCAGAAAACAGGCGACGACACGCAGCAGGTCGATCCAGCCGATATGTTCCCTCCCTTGCATTTCCATCAGCAAACGAATATTTGAGAATACGATTAAAAACCATGCAATCGCGCGGTCGGCGGTCTTTCGGTTCGACCCGCACGACCAAAAACATTACAAAATAAACAAAAGTTCCGATAACATCCGCCATCCGGCTCCATTTTCGCCGGTCTCACCGAAATACAGCGCTTCCCGTCCGAAACATTCCCGGCTCCGGCATCAAAATCGGAAGACGCGGTTCGCATGCGGACCATA
>ERZ773183.1411-NODE-1411-length-20303-cov-24.311981_pt1 | contig 20303 bp, 11 predicted proteins | sample MGYA00580532_ERZ773183 | MGnify/ENA primary metagenome ERZ773183 (study PRJEB29015, sample SAMEA2737791) | human gut metagenome | biome: human gut; feature: human-associated habitat; material: faeces | place: China | collected 2012 ... | reverse complement strand
TGCAGCAGCTGACCATGGAATCCAACGGCAAGTCCGTGCGTTGGGACGGCACCCCCGTCACCTCCGAGACCGGCGAGATCTTCTGGGGCGAGCCGGGCACCAACGGCCAGCACGCCTTCTACCAGCTGATTCACCAGGGCACCCAGCTCATCCCGGCCGACTTCATCGCGTTCGTCAACACCCCGAACCCGACCAAGGACGGCGACCAGGACGTGCACGAGCTGTTCCTGGGCAACTACTTCGCCCAGACCAAGGCTCTGGCGTTCGGTAAGACCGCCGACGAAGTGCGCGCCGAAGGCACCCCGGAGGAGATCGTCCCGGCCCGCGTGTTCACCGGCAACCGTCCGACCACCTCCATCTTCGGTGTGGCCCTGACCCCGTTCGCCGTCGGCGAGCTCATCGCCCTGTACGAGCACATCACCTTCGTGGAAGGCACCGTCTGGGGCCTCGACTCCTACGACCAGTGGGGCGTCGAGCTCGGCAAGCAGCTTGCCAAGCAGATCACCCCGGCCATCTCCCAGGACGACGACGCCCTCGCCGCCCAGGACGCCTCCACCCAGAGCCTGATCAAGTTCTACCGCGCCAACCGCGAATTCTGATCTCCGCTCCTGCGTCGCTTCAATCAGAACTCGCGGTTGGCGCGCCGCGCTGTGTTGTTTGATGGTCGGTCTGGCGACCGTCCATGGCGCGAGTTCTGATTCGTCGGTTCGGCTCTAGCAGCTGAACTCTGATACGCATGTGCCCCGGCATCTTCGGATACCGGGGCACATTGCTATATATTCCGTGCGACGTTATATCTATAACCTGTGAACTGGGGGTGGTGTTCCGGGTCAATGAGATCAGCCGTAGTAAACCGCTTCATTGCAGTATTCGGGGGTGCGGATGTTTTTTTGGAGACTGGACGAAAGGATTATCGTATGTCCGGTCCCGGGGAACGACGGCGCGTGGTGGACTTGTATTCCGCCACGCCGATGGCCGCGGCCCGGGTGGCCGAGCGCCTGGGTTATCCGACCGGGCAGTGCCTGGAATGCCGGCCGGCAAAGGATCCCGGGTATGCCGGCCATATGGCGAAATCCATCATCCCGCTGGAGACGGGGACCAAGGCGATCGAACCGGTGCCGGGCAGCATGCGGCGGAAGCGGGCCGCCGAACTGCTCGGCGCGGGCGTCGGCGCGGTCCACGACCGGGTCAAGGCGTATCGCGGGGGCGGTGTGGCCGCGTTGCGGCCCGAAAACAGGAACTCCGGCCAACCCAAAACACCGACTTGACTAAATACAACTTGCGCGTTTGCTGTACTGCGCCATGAAGAGGTTCTCACCCCGGTCAGGGAGTCCAAAAAACGTCACCACTTCGGTGCAGTCGCTCTTGCCTTACGAACTTTGCTGAAACTTGATATGTCTCCTTTAGCTTCAATTCATTCCGTTATTCTGATTATTGAGTTTGCGCATCATCTATATTGCCTGTTATCCGAGCAGCGGAGATTGCATATCATAAGAGGTTCCGCGAGATGTACCGAAACGGTTCCGCACTAGGGTTGATACGCCGATACTTCCACACCTAGGAATATTCTGAAATATTCTTGTGTCTTAACGTTGATGTCTTAGCAAAGGGAAGGAATACGCATGGCGGGCTCGTACGGTGCGGAAGCGACGCAGGGGGAGCGGTATCGGCTTTCCTTCACTGTCGGCGGACTTCTTGCCTCGCAGGGCCGGGCGCTTGCGGAAATGTATCTGAATCATCTGAATCATGCAGGCGGCGGCGACGCTGAGTGTTCTTCCCAAACCGAGGTGGGCAAGTCCATTGCCGCGATTCGCCAACAGGCCATCGAGGAAAACGTTCTTGCGATTCGCACGGATTCCGCGAACAGGCGCGTTGTGGCGGAAACTACTAGGCGACTCAGTGCGCTCACGGTTGGAGAGCTTGCATATTTGGCAGGCCCGGATTCCTCCACATCCGACCGCGAGGCACTTATGTGGATCGCGATGTGCCGTTATTACGCAATCGTCGGGGAATTCGCCGGCGAAGTACTTAAAAAGCATTATCTTACCGGCAATACGCATCTGGACTTTGAGGATTATGATCGGTTCATTGCGGACAAAGCCACATGGCATTCTGAACTGGAAACCGTAAGCGAGGGAACGGCGAAGAAACTTCGGTCCAATCTGTTCAAGGCCATGAGGGAGGCACATCTGTTCGATAAAAATTCCGACATGGTGTTGTCTTTCCTTCCCAGTCCCTCTTTGGCGGATATTCTTAGAAAGAGGGCGGATTCGTTCGGGTATCTTCCGATGCGCGAATCGTCGTTATGAGCAGAACGGAGGATAGCATGGCTGATTCCATCGCCGATATTGGATTTGTGGATGAGCGTCGTGACATTGATGCTGATTTCGCTCATTTATATGAGATCATGGAGTCCCGTTCATTCCGGACCAACAGCGGGCTGGCAGGAGAACAGCCGTATTACATCTATGACTACCCGCCCATGCAGGAGCTTGAAGTCGCCGAGCATATCAAGCAGTTGGCGAATCGTCTGCAGACGATGATGCCGAAAGATGATGGCGATTACGCTCCGCAAGTGCTTACGTTGGATTTGTACGACATTGCTTTGGAGATTCTTGAGAAGCGTGGCATTTTGGATCGCATATTCAAAAGGGAGGAAAAACGCCACAAAAAGGTTTCATCGGATGTTCACACGGATAACTTCTTGAGATTGCTCGACAATATACTGGGGGCCGATGCGAATCATCTGCCCGATACCATTCGTGATCATTACGAGCAGGCCAAGAGCGAAGGCGGGGCCGATATCGTGTTCATTACGGGAATCGGCAAGGTTTACCCGTATATTCGTGCGCATACACTGCTCAACGCGTTGCAAGGGCGTATCGATGATCGCCCGCTGGTACTGTTTTATCCGGGTACGTTCACAAGAAGCGCTACTTCAGGATCGGTCATGTCGCTGTTCAACTGTTTGCCGGGAGACAATTACTATCGTGCGCAAAATCTGCGTGAGATGAGCGTGCAGCTGGAAGCATAGCGGTTTAAAGGAATGTCCTGTCAGCTGCAACATGACAAGAGGCAGGATTTGCAAGTATTCGTTCAAAGAAGAAGGAACACAAATGAACGGGGAAAACGGCATCAGTTTCAAGGAGCTGTTCAGCAAGGACATTGACCGCAACATCAATGGTGTGATCAAGGCCAATGATGAGAAAAATCTTAACGATGAGGTCAACGAGTATGTGCTTACGGAGGAGATTTGCCGCAATCTGGCCAAATTCCTTGACGCATACAACGACCCGTCGAACCACGAACAGAACGGTGCATGGATTTCCGGTTTCTTCGGTTCCGGTAAATCGCACCTGTTGAAGATGCTGTCGCATATTCTGGGCGAGGTCCCGGCTGAACTCGTTGACAAGGGCAATAAGCCGACCATGAGTCGCGAACAGATTGTTCATGCCTTCATGGGCAAGGCCGAAGCACAGGATGACCAGATGCTTGCAGGTCAGCTTGAAAAGGCTTTGACGATACCAGCCACGTCGATTCTATTCAACATCGATCAGAAGGCGGATAAATCCAATGCCTCCGACATGCTGCTGTACGCTTTTGTTCGCGTATTCGATGAGGCGCGTGGTTTCTACGGCAAGAATCCATACGTTGCGAAATTCGAACGCGATTTGGCGAGCAATGGTTATTTCGAGGATTTCAAACAAGAGTTCGAACAGGTGGCTGGCAAACCATGGAGCGAAGGCCGTGGTGAGGCCGTGCTATGGGATGATGAGATCTGCGAAGCCTATGCCGCGGTGACAGGCAAACCGGAGCAAGACAGCATCATCCAACGGTACGAGGATACGTACACGATGACGGTCGGCGACTTCGCAGACGACGTGAACGTGTGGCTGTTCCGTCAGGAACCGAACCGCCGCATCCTGTTCCTCGTGGATGAGGTAGGCCAGTTCATCGGTGAGAACAGAGAGCTCATGCTGTCACTGCAATCCATCGCCGAGGATCTTGCCGTCAAGACCAACGGGCGTGCATGGGTGGTGGTCACTTCCCAGGAAGACATGGATACCATTGTTGGCGATCGGACCAAGCAACAAAGCTATGATTTTTCGAAGATCCAGGGCAGGTTCTCCATCAAGCTGAAGCTCAACAGCGCCGACGTGGTGGAGGTCATTCAGAAGCGCTTGCTGACCAAGAAACCGGAATATGAGTCGGTGATGAACGAGCTGTGGGATGAGCAGAACGCGAACCTGCGCACCATGTTCGAATTCACTCGTGAGACTTCGAAATTCAGTAATAACAAGGCATACAGCAAGGACGATTTCATCGCATCGTATCCGTTCGTGAACTATGAATTCGAATTGTTCCAGAACGTGCTGCGGGAGATGAGCCGCTACAACATGTTCTCCGGACGTCATGCCTCCGTGGGCGAACGGTCCATGCTCTCCACCATCAGCAGTGCGTTGCGGTCCAGTCAGCATAAGACGGTCGGAACCCTGATACCGTTTGACAAATTGTATGACGGCATCGCCGATGGCATCCAGTCGACGTCTAACTTCCGCGTCAACCAAGCCGAAAAGAGACTCGGCTCCGATATAAAGGAGCTGGGCGTGCGCCTGCTGAAGGTGCTGCTGCTGGTCAAGCATGTCGACGGATTCCCCACCACACCGCATAACCTGCGCATTCTGCTGACCGACCAGTTCGACATGGACGTGATGGAACTGGAACGGAACATCAAGTATGTTCTGGGAGAGTTGGAAAAAGATACGTATGTGCAGCGTGTGGGAGATACCTACAACTATCTGACCAACGAAGAGCAGGATATCGAGCAGGAGATCAAAAGCACGGACATCGACTCCAGCAAGGAAATCGACGAGCTGAAGAAGATCCTGGTCAGTGACGTGCTCGGCAAGATGACCGTGGCATACGGCGAACAGCGTGCCCAGTTCCGCTATGGTTTGCGCATCGATGGGGTGCAACAGTCCGCGCAACAGCCCATCTGGTTGAACGTGGTCACTTCGACCAATGTGCAGGACCGTGCCGATGCCATTCGCATGGGCATGGGTATGCGCGACACCATCACTTTGCTGTTGGATATGTCCGACAGAACACTGTTCGATGATCTGCGCATGTACGTGAAAACCTACACATACCTCATGCGCACCGACAAGAACAGTCAGTCAGAAGTGCGCCAGCAGATCATCTCCCGCAAGAGCGTCGCCAATGAAAGGCTTTATACGGAGCTGCGTACCCGCATCGTCAAAGCCGCGGCCAATGGCGAGTTCGACTATAACGGCGGAAAAGTGGAAGTGAAATCCACCGAGGTGCAGGCGCGTATGGCGGAAGGGCTTGGAACGCTCATCGGCCGGTACTACACGAACTTTTCCCTACTTGGTGGGCAACGATACGAGGAAACGGATCTCGCTCGCATCATCATGAACGCTTCGCAGCACCAGCTTGGCATGCTTGACGGCATGAACGCAGTGCAGGACAAGCTCGACGTTCCCGCCGATGATGTGTTCGCCGCGGTCAGTCGTGACAAAGGCAAAGGCATGGTCGCCACCGTCAAGAGCCTTCTTGACGCCTACGGCAACGTTCCCTATGGTTGGCCGTATGCCGCCACGCTCGCATGCATCGGTCACCTGTATGGTTCCGACAGAATCACGCTGACGCTGGACGGCAAGCCGGTGCAGCGCAGCGAGGCCGCCCGTTTGCTTAGAGAAACGAAGAAGCAGGATTCCATCCGAGTGGATCTGCCACGCGTATTCGACACGAGAAAAGTTTCACAGCTACGTGACTTCGCCAGGGATTTCCTTGGGCTCACCGCCGCGGACCTGCCATCGAACGCGATTGATCTGGCGGAGGCCGTTACCACGCGACTTAAGCGGGAAGCGGAGAGTCTGACCCAGCTGCGCGTGCGCAATGCCCGATTCGGCTTTGTGCAGCAGCTTGACAAGGCCATTGAGAAAATCAACTATGCCTCCGGAATGGGTGAGGACTGGCTTCTTGGCGATTTCACCGCACAAGAAACCGAAAACGGTTCCGAGGAACTGCTCGAGTTTAAAGAAGACGTAATCGACCCGATTGCCGCTTTCCTCAATGGCTCCCAATCCAGGATTCTTGCAGACGGATTGGAATGGCTGAAAAACAACAAGCCGAACATCGACTATGCCTCCGGCACTACGGCAAGCCTGTACCAATCCGCGGAACAGCTGGCAAACGACCCGAACATCTTCCGCAAAACCAATAAATTCAAGACCGCCATTGACGATCTGCGTGAGGCAACAGACGCAACCATCCAAACCGAACGCGCCAACGCGCTTAAGGACGTGGAAGATATTCGCGCCAGAATCCACGATTCCACCGAATATCAGCACGCAACACAAGCCGCGCAAATCAAGGTCGAGACAGAACTGGACCAAGTGGCGGAACGCATGCAGCACATACCGTTCATCTACAAAATGCGCGAAAGCGTACACGAACTGAGCGAACGCACTTACCCGCAACTCATTAACAGGCTATCGGCTTCCGCGTCGAGACCGAAGATCGCGCCCGCAAGTGAGGCGCAGGTTCCAACCGCTATGACGACGGATGCGGATATTCCTGAATCGCGGCAAGAGGAAACCCCGCGCGTGGCCGTGTCGTTCGCTACCATCAGCAGACCTCACACCAAGGATGCTTTGGAAACCACGGGTGATGTGGATGACTTCCTTGATGCCTACCGCCGTGAGCTTATCGCCGCCATTGAGAATGGAAAGAAGATCCTGCTATGAACACGTCGAAACTGCAAGCCTTCGCAACGGATGCGCGCCGCCAGCTCATGAATGCGGTGCAGGCCCGGCTTGACGCCGCATTGGTGCCGAATTCCGACGCTCAGGTTGACGACCCGCGTGCATTCGATTTTCTGCAGCGTGAGATCGGGCAGGCCGGTGGCGGCGTAGAGGGCCGCAGACATGTGGTGGAACGTTATGCGTACCGATGGTTCAACCGCATCATCGCGTTCCGTTACATGGATGTGCACGGGTTCACCGGCACGCCAGTGGTCTCTCCAGCTGGCCTGACCAGCACGAATGGTCTGCCGGAAGTGCTTGCAGCGGCGAAACGAGGCGAGTATGACAGCAGGGTGTTCTCGGCGCACGTGAATGATAAGGCCAAGGAGCGTATCGAAGGTTTGCTGAGCGGTTCCATCTTGGCGGATGATCCGCAGGGCCGCGCGTATGGTCTGCTGCTGCAATCCGAATGCCGGTTCTGGAACCATAATCTACCGTTCATGTTCGAAAGCGTCGGCAAGGAGGCCGGCAGGGTGGATGAACTGCTCATGCCAGCCGATCTGCTCGCCGAGGGTTCCGTGTTGAGGAATGCGGTGGAGGTCATGACCCCGGAGGATTGCGGTGTTGACGATCCGTCCGGCAATGTGGAGATCATCGGCTGGCTGTACCAGTACTACATTTCGGAACGCAAGAACGAGGTAATGGACGGGTTCAAGAGGAATCGCAAAGCCGGAGCCGAGGAGATTCCCGCCGCCACCCAGCTGTTCACGCCGGATTGGATCGTGCGCTACCTTGTGCAGAACACCGTGGGCAGGCTCTGGATGCAGTCACATCCAGACAGCCAGTTGTACAAGAACTGGAACTACTATATTCAGCCTTCGGAGGATGACTCCGCCGGGAACGAGGATATTCTCAACATCCAAGCGCCTGAAGACCTGACTGTCTGCGATCCCGCATGCGGTTCCGGCCACATGCTTACTTACGCGTTCGACCTGCTGTATGAGATTTACGAGGAGGAGGGGTATGCGCCGAGCGATATTCCCGGCCTGATTCTCAAGCACAACCTATACGGCATGGAAATCGATGAACGAGCCGCAAGCCTTGCCGCCTTCGCTCTGACCATGAAGGCTCGCTCCCGTTCCCGTAGATTCTTCAAGAAGCAGGTGGAGCCGAATATTCAGCGCATTGCGCCGATTGCGTTCAAGGAAGGCGAAGTCGTAGAACTGAATGACCTATACCAGGTGAATCTGGACTTCACGGTATGGAATACCTATGCGAAGGCGGATGTATATGGTTCGCTGATTCAGCCGCCGCAGGAGCTTGTTGAATTGATGGCGTCATCACCGGAAAGCGAGGATGGCATCGATACGTTGTTCGACCCACTTCTGCGTGAACATGCAGAGGACGTATTTACTCAAACAAGGTACCTCGCACGTAAATACGCGGCAGTGGTGGCGAACCCGCCATACATGGGCGCAAAGAACATGAGCGCCGAGCTCAAACAGTTCGTGCAGGACCATTATGAGGATGGCAAGGCTGATTTCTTTGCGGCATTCATTTATAGACTGTTTGAGTTGGTGCCTAAGCATGGGCAGCTTGGCTTCATGACTCCTTACGTGTGGATGTTCATATCTTCCTATGAGCAGATGCGTCAACGGATTATTCGACAGGAACATATCAGTTCGTTGATTCAACTGGAATATTCCGGATTCGAAGGCGCCACCGTGCCTATTTGCACTTTCACTTTAGAAAAGGGGCATAGTGACAGGAAGAGTGCATTCGTCAGGCTCAGCGATTTCGTGGGAGCTAAGCAGCAAGGGCCTCGTGCATTGGAAATCATTGATGCGCACAATAATGAGCAATCTGATCATTCGGATATGCGCAAGTATTTCTTCGAGGTGAACCAGCATGAGTTCGCGCAAATCCCTGGCTCGCCAATCGTCTATTGGCTCGGTGAGCAATTAAGAAAAACGTTGATAAATCCAGCTTCGGACACTATTCTTTTCAGCGATGGTTTAATTAAAACAGGTGATAATCTCCAATATTTACGCTTATGGTGGGAATTGATATCTACTGATGTAAATAATAAATCACGTTACCGTTTCTGTGCTAAAGGCGGTAAAGAACGGAATTATTATGGGAATTTAAATAACGTCGTGAAATGGGATGAGGAAACTCGTGATTATTACCGTTCAGATAAAGTAGCTCGAATTTCTCCTAAGTATTTATGGGATAAAGAAGGAATTACATGGACAAAAATTAGTTCGAGAGGTGGAACATTTCGCCTTCTTCGTAAGGAAGATATTGCTGAGACTGGAGGTCCAAGTTTATTCTTAAAAGATAATGTAGATGGCAATGATTTGTTGTCGTTTATCGGTGTGATTACATCTTCGCTTGCTCCATATATTTTGCAGGGGCTTAACCCAACATTAAACTATCAGACAGGGGATGTACTTCGGTTTCCTCTTCCTATTAAAAAAGAAGAAGCGTTGTCTAGTTTGGTTCATTCAATGATTGGATCTTCAAAAGAGGACTGGGATTCTTTTGAGACGTCATGGGATTTTCAACGGTTTGCGTTGCTTGACCCTAATCAGGGTTCACAAGCGGGAGATTTACTCGAAGATGCGGTAACGCATCTTCGCGAGTACTGGGATCGTGTGTCCGAGGAACAGCGCCAGCGTGAGATCCGTAATAACGAGATGGTTGCGGATGCGTATGGCGTGCGTGATGACGTGCCGTGCGATGTACTGTTGGAACGCGTGTCGCTGAAGCGCAACGTCGCGTTCGCATATCCGAAGGATACTCCGGAAGTGCGTAACGAGAAATTCGCTCAAGATGTCGTCAAGGAGCTCATTTCGTATGCGGTGGGCTGCATGTTCGGCAGGTATTCGCTCGATAAGCCTGGTTTGATTCTCGCTTCGCAGGGTGAAACACTTAATGATTTCCATGCACAGATTCCGAACCCGTCATTCGAGCCGGACGCGGACAATGTCATTCCGGTCACGGAGACGGACTGCTTCGAAGATGATATCGTGACACGGTTCCGCAGGTTCCTTACCGTGGCGTTCGGCAAGGAGAATCTGGCCGCGAACATCGCCTACATCGAACAGGTGCTGGGCAAGAGTATCCGCAAGTATTTCGTGAATGATTTCTACAACGACCACGTGAAGATGTACTCGAATCGTCCGATCTATTGGCAGTACTCCAGCCAAACCAACAACAAGGGCTCGTTCAAGGCGCTCGTGTATCTGCATCGGTATACGCCAAAAACCACGAACGTGGTACTCAACTATCTGCGTGACTATGCCAACAAAATCGCCGACATCGCCGATAGCTTGGAGCGTTCCGACCGTACCACGGACAAGAAACAGGCCGCCAAACTCCGTAAAGCCATTCTTGAATGCAAGGACTATGAGGATCAGACCCTGTACCCGCTGGCTACCAGTAATCTGGAAATCGATTTGGATGACGGTGTGCTGGTGAACTACCTGCGCATGGGCAAAGCCCTGCGTTCCATCCCAGCTATCGAGAAGAAACGCAAAGAAGTCTCCACCTGGACCTGGCCCGTTCATCCATTGAAGGAAGAAGACAAGGAAGTCAGAAATGGCAAAGAATAAGCTCAGCATTTATCTGATAAAACAAGATTTTCCAGTAGGAGAGATAATTCCTCCTGCTTCAGATGATGGTAACCGTATTGTTGAGTTGCAGGTCAAGGGGCATGAGAGTTATAAGCTATTCGCTCGTTCCAGTGAACCGCACGAGCCTGGATGGATTGATACTTTTTTTAATTCGACGGTAGAAAGTGAATCTCTTAAAGTTGCCAATATTGGAGCAGCCCTTGTCGTTCCGGTTATTGTTGGGAATGATTCGCTTGGCGCAAAAGAAGATGAAACTATTTCGTCAGGTGGAGGGGGTAATCAGCGCTATTTTGTTCTTACTTTTGGATATGGTCGCACACTTATTAATCGTTCTGCAATTGAGGAACGTTTTGGTCTGAAATGTGTGCTTAATTCTGTAGAAAATGATACATTGAGGGCGATTCATTTCGCTGATGTCTCGGGTAGTGCCAAGCGTTCAAGTGAACAGTTGGCACGAATAGGAGATATCGATGATTTTGCCATCGATACTGAAAGGAATTTGTTAAGCCAGGTAACGGCTAAATGCGGAGAAGATGAGTTGCTGTGTGGAACGGTGACTGGCGGTGATTCGCTTGCTGTTACAAAAGAAATTGATATAGATAATGTGCAAGAATTCCTTAAATCTCTCTATGAATTGTTCTGTCAAGAAACTTACAAGCAAGATTTTGATTGGGTTGACAATATCGCTCCTGTAAAAGATCCCGCTCTAGAACAAAAATTATGGGACGAATCTATTCGGCAAATCGCAAACTATAGCTATAACGATGACAGTCAGCATGATTTGTGGATGGCGGTTCCTGATATTATTGATTGGGATAGAGTTGAAGGTTTCCAAATTGGGTCTCAAACCGATGAGAATGATGAGCCTATCCTTCAGGATGATGTACTTTTAGCAGATGTACTTCGTTCTTTTAAAAAGCCTCTTACTTCTATTGACCAACTTAAAAATAAACGAGTAACTGCTATCTCAAAAGAAAATGGCTTGCCTTATCAAGGTTGGCAAGCGCATAAGTGTCTTGTTGGTGATTTGGCATACGGTGGGGAATCATATTGTGTGCTTGATGGCGCTTGGTATGAGATTCGCTCGGATTACCTTAATCGAATTAATGAAGATTTTATGGATACGGACGAATCGGATATAGATTTCATTCCATATCCTCAAAATGATGGAGAACAATTTGTTGATGATTTTGACGGGAAAAAGATAAAACTTGAGAAGGAAGGGCTATATAACTATAAGCTTGAGAAGGCTCTTGCTCAAAAATTCCCTAATCATTTTCTCTTAATGGATAAAAGATTAATTTCGTATGGTGGTGGTCGTAGCCGAATTGAATTTTGTGATGTGCTTGCTGATGATGGGAAAAGAATTCATATAAAGCGATATTCGGGTTCGGCAACAATGAGCCATTTGTTTAATCAGGGGCTTGTTTCGGCTTCTATGGAGCGGGATGCTGCCGATTATGCGGAAAAAGTGAATGAAAAAATCAAGCAGGTTGGCAAACAAGAGGGGCTGTCTTCAGTTGAGAATTTTCTGTTGAATCAGAATCAAATTCATGATGTCGTTTTCGCCATTGTTCCCAAGCAAGATAGTCATAGTCATGATCTTCCCTTTTTCAGCAAGGTTGCGTTATGCTCTGTTAAAAAACAGCTGAAGCGTATGGGGATAGAGACAAAACTGAATTGGATTAACCGTATAAATGAGCCAGAAGGGCAAACGCCTAATGAGCATTGAGACCTTGTTGAATGGCGAATCCAAGAATGTGGAGTACAAGCTCACTCCTCCCTCTAGGAGCATCAACTACACCAAAACCGCGGTGGCGTTCGCCAATGGACAGGGTGGTTGCTTGGTGTTCGGTGTCGAAGACCAGACGCTTCGCGTGGCTGGTATTGCCGAAGACAAGGTGTTCACGGTAATGGACTCCATTTCGGACGCCATCGTCAATAGCTGCGAGCCGCTGATTATTCCCGACATCACCATGCATGATGTGAACGGCAAGACGGTTATCGTAGCCGAGATCGCTCCCGGCTTGCAGCGTCCGTACCATATCAAGTCGCTCGGCCAGGAACAGGGAACATTCGTTCGCGTAGCTGGCACCACGCGTCAAGCAGACCAGCCCACCATTCGGGAGCTGACCATTGAAGGCAGCAATCGGAGCTTCGACCAAGTACAGTGCCTTGGACTATCCGTAACGGAAGAAGACGTTGAAGCATTGTGCGCAAGTCTGACGAAAACCGCGAAAGATAATGCCGAAGACCCCTCGAAAGTCAAAACGGTTACGGAGAAACAGTTGCTGCAGTGGGGCGTGCTGGCGGAACAAGACGGGCAATTGGTGCCCACCAATGCCTATGCGATTCTGACCGGCAATACGGCCGTCCGGTCCGTGGTGCAATGCGGCGTGTTCAAGGGAACCACTAAAGCTGTGTTTGTGGATCGGCGTGAGTTCACGGGCACTCCGCAGGAACTCATCGAAAAGTCCTACCAGTATGTGTTGCGCAACATCCATATGGGTGCCCGATTCAAGGGCGTGTACCGGCAGGACGTGTACGAGATTCCGCCGGATGCCATACGAGAGCTGATTGTCAACGCGATAGTACATCGCAGCTATATCGACCATTCGAGCATTCAGATCGCGATTTACGATGATCGATTGGAGATCACTTCGCCCGGGCGCTTGCCAATGGGGCAGACCATTGAACGCATGAAGCAGGGCTATTCGAAAATCCGCAACGAGGCATTGGCCTCTGCCTTTGAGTACATGGGTTACATTGAGCATTGGGGGAGCGGCATCCTGCGTGTGATGCAGGAGGTGCGCGATGCCGGATTGCCGGAACCGAAATTCCTTGGCGGCGATACGGATCTGCGCATCAATATCTATCGCAATGGCTCAGAGACAGGTTCTGATGACGGGATTGTGACGGGATTACGACGGGATTCGCTTTCTGATGACGGGATTGTGACGGGATTACGACGGGATTCGCTTTCTGATGACGGGATTGCGGAAGAAACAACTTCCAAAACGAATGCTGCTCCGAATGCCACTATTACAGTGCTTCCATCCCAGAAAGAGCGTATTCTTGATGCGCTGCGTAAGAATGTGAGTATTTCTATCTCTGACGCCATACGGATACTGGGTGTGCAGGAAAGGCAGGCTCAACGAATATTGAAGAGCCTAATAGAGGAAGGCAGTGCAGTGAAAATTGGTGCTGCTCGTGCTACTCGATACGCTGAAGCGAAGAAAAGGACAGAACCGCATGAGTGAGGATAGCCAAGTAACAAGACTGCTCGCTAAACGTTTCAGCCAGCCGGGCGAACGCGGGCGCATCGTATTTTGGCGCGACGATAAGAAGCAGTACGTGGATGATGTGGCAACATTGGTAGGCGAGTGCGCCACCGATGAGATACTGCGTGAGGTTGAACTCATCACTCCGGAAATCGGCGATGAGAACGACAGACGGTACATTCCGTTCACGGTGCGCTACCGCATGTTCCACGAGCAGCCAAATCAACAATTCCTCGTATATCTGACGGAGCCGGCCCCGGCAGATCAGGACAACTGGTTGTTGGATTTGGAGCGGGCATATGATCCCACGTTCACCATGGACAAACTTGCCGTGACGCTTACGGAAACGCTGCCGGAAGCCTCCGCCGACACCCGAAAAGAGTGGTTGGAAGTAATGAGGGGCGTACCAAAGTTCTTCGACAGTGAAGAACGTGCCAAGCGCTTCGCAAAACGTCTTAATGCGCACGACGACGACACCTATTTCCAAGCGAAGATGATCGCCACGTTGTTGCAACTGAAAGAGGATCGGCACAGCATGCAAGACATCTGGGCTGAGCTGCTTGCACAATATTCGCAGGGTGACGATTCCGGTATCACCGCGATCGAACGCATGGGATTAAGCACGTTCCATTGGACTGGAACACGGCGCATTTATCGTTTTGACGTGGATACTGGTGCCGGCAACGAGCCAACGGTAAAGGACTTCGTGTTATGGCTGTTCCAGCTGGCATGGAATGGATTCTCCGATGGAAAGAACGCCGTTTCCGCTTATGCGAACATTATTCGCGACTGGGACGATTGGTATAAGAACGTCGACATGCGCACGGTGCTGCAGAATCTTTCCGAGAACGCCGTGGAGGAACTGCATCTGTCCACTCGAATCGCCGACATGAGCGTAGAAGAGCTTGCCGGCCGGGACCTGTTCCGCGACGTGGATGAGATGATCGTCAACAAGCTGTTCGAACGATTGGGCTCGCAATCCATTACGGACGACCAAGTGCAACGGATCATCAACGGGCGCAAGCAAAAGCTCTGGTATGCAGAATATACCGACCAATACGAGTGCATTGCCGCCGCAAGCAGGCTTCGCGCCGTGTTGACTGAATGCAGCGGACTCATCAGCACCATCAGCTCGCCGGAACAAGGGATGAAGCTGTATGCCGAAAAGCTATACAAGGCCGATGGCGCATACAGAAAATATGTGCTCGCATGGCATCGTGCCAACCCGGATGCGGTGAGCGTGGACAATGACCTGCAAAGCGCCTACGAGGCATATCAGCAGGATCTGGGTCAGGTATGGCAAAAACAAGTCGATACGCTAAGCCAATGGAAGTTCATAGACATGGACGCGCAAACCAATTTCTATGAACGTGAAATCGCGCCGGTATTGAAGTCCGGCAGAAAAATCGCCGTGATCATTTCCGATGCGCTACGTTACGAGGTTGCGCAGGAACTGTCCGAACGCATCGACAGGGAAAGCCGTTTCAGTGCGAAACTGAACATGCAATACAGCGTTCTGCCATCCTATACACAACTTGGCATGGCGGCGTTGCTGCCGCACGGTTCGCTCGAATTCGATGGCAAAGACCGTTTATATGTTCTAGCGGATGGACGCAGCACCAAAGGAATCGAAGCGCGCGCCGCTATTCTTTCGGCCGTAGGCGGCAAAGCGATTAGATATGACGATTTGACAAAGCTGAAAGTCAGCGAAATCAAAGAACTATATAAATCCTGCAACGTGCTGTATGTGTATCACAACCATATCGACGCCACCGGTGATACGGAGAAAACGGAATCGGAAACAGTGGACGCATGCGAGAAGACGTTCAAGGAACTGGGCGAAGTAGTCAAAAAACTTGCCAGCGGCAACGTTCATAACATGATCATCACTGCGGATCACGGATTCCTCTACCAGGACCGAGATCTGGACAGTACAGAATGGTTGAGCGAACAGCCCAAGGGCGATGCAGTATGGGTGAGAAAGAGGCGATTCTCCATCGGAGCTAATCTTGCTCCGGGTCGCGCGTTCGTGACATTCAATGCCGCGCAGATAGGAATGGACGATGATCGGAATGAAGGCATAAGCATTCAAGTGCCGAACTCCATCATGCGCTTGCGCATGCAGGGCGCCGGTGTGAAGTATGTGCATGGAGGAGCAGCATTGCAGGAAATCGTCGTTCCTGTGCTGCATGTCAGTAAGGGGCGTTCCGCGGCCGACGACGTGAGGGCTGTGGAATTCACTATTCTGCAACGAACCGACAGGCTTTCCAGCAGACAGTTGACTGTGGAATTCTTCCAGAACGAGCCCGTTGGAGGAAAAATCCGCGCACGTACCGTATTGGCCGGATTGTGGGGACATGACACGGCAGGCAATGATGTGCTCATCTCCAATGAGACGCCGGTCGCCTTCGATCTACTCGGGCAGGAGAAAAGCGAACGCCATGTGACGGCTACACTCATGCTGACCAGTGACGCGGAACGGTTCAATGGAACGAATATCGAACTGCGCTTGCGTGAGAAGACAGATGGGTCAAATGTATTGGTCATGCTTGATCAGAAGGCACGATACTTCTTCAAACAGGGCGTGGTGGCCGACGATGCCGGATTCTTTGACTGAATTGGATGAGCGCAGAGGAAAGCGACCGTAAGGGGTAACACAATGAATGAGCAGAATATGAGCCAGAACGGTTGGATTGAAAGTCCTGAACACAACACGGATGGGAATTCCCTGACCGCGTTGGACGCTAAGATCACTGATATGTTCCCCGGAGTCACCGTCCGCAAGGATCTGGTGAACAAGGTCAAGGGCAATGCACTGGTGCCTTCATATGTGCTGGAGTTCCTGCTTAGCGCATATGCCACGAACACCGACCAGGCCAGTATCGAGTCGGGTGTGGATCGAGTGCGTGCCATTCTTGCAAACAACTATGTGCATCGTGAGGAAGCCAATCTTATCCAGTCGAAGATCCGAGAGAAGGGGAGCCACAGGATTATCGACCGTGTGCAGGTGGTGCTCAATGACAAAACCGACCTGTATGAGGCGACGTTCTCCAATCTCGGCATCAGTCAGGTCATTGTCGATCCAAGCCTTGTAAAGGCTTATCCGAAACTGCTGGTGACGGGCATCTGGTGTATGTGCCAGATCGGTTACGCATATTCCGGCGACCCGCGCGAAGTACCATGGCAGTTGCTGCAGCTCAAGCCTGTGCAGATGTCGCGTGATGATCGCGAAAACTACATGCAGCAACGTTCGCAATTCACCGATAGCGAATGGATCGATCTGCTGATGCAATCCATTGGGTTCAATCCCGATCTATTCTCCGACCGGGCGAAACTGCTGCATCTGGTACGCATGGTGCCGTTTGTGGAACGAAACTACAATCTGGTCGAACTCGGGCCGAAAGGCACCGGCAAATCGCACATCTACTCGGAATTCTCACCGCACGGCATGCTCATATCCGGCGGGGAAGTGACAGTGGCCAAACTGTTCGTGAACAATTCCAACGGACACTTGGGGCTTGTGGGCTATTGGGACACGGTGGCGTTCGACGAGTTCGCAGGCAAGGCCAAGAAGGCCGGCCGGGACTTGGTGGACATCATGAAGAACTACATGGCCAACAAGTCGTTCTCCCGTGGCGTCGAGACGTTCCAAGGCGAGGCGAGCATGGCGTTCGTAGGCAACACCTCGCATAACGTGCCGTACATGCTGAAAAACTCCGACCTGTTCGAGGAACTGCCGAAACAGTATCACGATCCGGCATTCCTGGATCGTATTCACTTCTATCTGCCGGGTTGGGAGTTCGAACAGATCCGTTCCGAGATGTTCACCAGCGGATTCGGTTTCGTTGTCGACTATCTGGCGGAGATTCTGCACAACCTGCGCGATGCCGATTACAGCGACCGGTTCGAAAAGTATTTCGAACTGTCTTCCACACTGTCCACGCGAGATAAGGACGGCATCAAAAAGACGTTCTCCGGATTGATGAAGCTTATTTACCCGGACGGCAATGCTTCTCCTGAACAGATGGAACCGTTGCTGCGTTGCGCCATCGAGGGCCGTAAGCGCGTCAAGGACCAGCTGTGCCGCATCGACTCCACCATGGAGGAGGTCGAGTTTACCTACAAGCGTGTGAGCGACGGTGAAGTAGTCGCCGTGCAGACGTTGGAAGAGCTCGACTACCCGCAGCTGTATTGGCGTGGGCGTGTAGCTGAGAATTCGGAAGATAAGGGCGAGGCGGAAGCGCCTGTTGCCGATGATGCCGTGGCAATTGCGGGTAGCGAGGGAGGAGCTGGTGCCTCTGAGAATGCCGATGCCTTGCCCGTAGCGCGGCATCAAGAAGCGGTGATGTTGACGCCGGTCGAGCGTCTTGCAGCAAAGGCCGATGGAAAGCAGCGGGAACTGGTCGAGAATCAACGTGGAATCACGTATTTCGGATTATTCGGCCCCTACTTGGCCGGGGCAAAGAAAATCGTTGTAGAGGATGCGTATGTGCGTAAGCCGTACCAGCTGCGTAATCTGGCTGAGTTCTTGGAGATGCTGCTGAGATGCAAAAATCCCGATGAGGATGTAGCCGTTCATCTGGTGACTGGGCATAATGAGCCTGGATTCGTGGAGGCGCAGCTAAATGGTTTGAACGAATTGGCATCGACGTTCGCACAGCTGGGCGTGAACCTCACATACGAATTCAGAGACACTTTGCACGACCGTTCCATTACCGCGGATACCGGCTGGGAAATTCTTCCCGGTCGTGGTCTTGACATCTTCCAGAAATTCGTTGACGGCGATTGGCTTAACCCGCTGTTGCGCCATCAGCAGCTCCGCCGCGTTAAGGAATGCAAGGTCACGTATCAGCGGGTCAGCGAGAAGTGAGGCAAAAAATGAATGTCCAATGTCCAGCTTGCGGAACGTATGTGGCAGAGACCGCGACCATGTGTCCGTATTGCGGTTTTCGCGGTGATGATCCGAGCCTGCCAATATACAAGCAGGGGGAGTATCGTCCTGTGCCAATTGTGCCTTGCGAAATCGTGATGGATGATGGCCGGCGTGGCGAGATTTGGTTGTCTGACGAAGACAGCAAGAATCTGTTTCGGCATTTGACTAATTGGAAATGGCTTTCAACCATGCTTCCGGCTCTGGCGGAAACATTAGAAAGTATGTTTGGCGGAACTGTGCATTTGGAAGCCAAGCTTCCGGAACATATCATGCGCATGATTGAAGAGGGCAAACTCCATTTCGCCACGGATAAAAACGGTGAGATTCTCGCTGAAGTGTTCGATGAACGCAATAAAATCTTCAAACAAGTGCGTTTGGAGAAAGTCGTCAGAAATGATACGTTATTGCCGGCTATGCAGCATCTTGAAACACAGGCTGCCCTTTGCTTGGTAATGGAAAAAATCGATGAAGTCGGCCGAGCTGTGCAACAGCTCGGTGAGGAAATGCAGCAGGATCGTTTGGCCCGTGTCGATGCCGCGTTTGATATGTTCCAGCAAGCGTGTCGTATCGAGAGCAGTCGGGAACGTAATGAGTATGTACGTGAAGCGTTGAACGAGGCCACGCGCGCGAAGGCTTTGCTGGTGCGTAATTTTGCGCAGCAGCAGCGGCTGGTGAAGCAGGGTAGCAAGAAATCGGATGCTGCATTAAGGGCAATGCAGGATTATGTGGCGATTGTGAATGCAGTGAACGTGCAGATGCAAACGCATATGGCATTGGGACAACAGGACGTGGCCGCGTATTGCCTTCAGGATCTTAATAAGTTCATTAAGAACTATGATCTCGATAAGCGCAATACGATGCTCAACCTTGTAGGCAGCGTGAAGAGCAAGAACAGGGGCAGTAATCAGGGAAAGTTTATTGATGGTTCTTTGCAGGTTGCAGCGAACATTGAAAGCGTGGTGAAGGCTCTCGACGCGGGCGAAGTAATCTCTCCGAAGCTCATTACCGAGAATGATGGGAACGGGAATGATTCTAACGATGAGGAGAAGCAGCATGATGAAGAAAACTGAGGATGCTGAAAAAGTTGCTGATGAAATTGCACGTGTTGACGAAGAAAATCCTGCGTCGAAAAAACGCTCTTGCATCAAGTGCAAGATAGAACTGGCTTCCGACAACAAGCTGCCGTTCTGTCCAGCTTGCTGGGAGGAAATTACCGGTTACGTGAAAACGGCCGGAATCGCTGCGGGAACCTTGATGGTCGCTTTGATAAGAAAGTATGGTCCCAAAGTCGGCAAGGCGGTCTTCATGGCGATCAAGGCAACATTAAAGAAGTAATCATCTACGCTTTAACTGAGATGCCATAGAGACGCATTGCCTGCGGTGTCACGTGGCTGTTGTTCTCATTTCATGGGAAATGAGGGTGAAAAATCAATGTTTCGAGAGGTGGCACCATGGACGCTGGCAAGAAAATTCTGTTGGACTTATTGACCGGTTCGCTTCGGTTTGCAGTGCCGGTGTATCAGCGCAGATATTCATGGGGTGAGACGCAGTGCCGGCAATTATGGGCCGACATCGTAACGGCCGGCCGGCACCCTGAGAGAACGCATTTCACCGGATCGATCGTATGGATGCAGGAAGGCGGCATCGGCCCGGATGGTGTCAGCCGGTGTCTGCTCATCGACGG
>ERZ773183.1366-NODE-1366-length-20963-cov-5.803185_pt1 | contig 20963 bp, 19 predicted proteins | sample MGYA00580532_ERZ773183 | MGnify/ENA primary metagenome ERZ773183 (study PRJEB29015, sample SAMEA2737791) | human gut metagenome | biome: human gut; feature: human-associated habitat; material: faeces | place: China | collected 2012 ... | reverse complement strand
AAACATGGACAGCCGGACATAGTGCCTGTTTCCACATACGATATGACAGGTTGGAGTTATGACCCAAGGCAGCTCAGCGGCGATGCAAAGCTGCTGCGGGAATTGTTTTTTACATATATGACGGGCTGGTGGAACCACGAGCCTTCTTACCGTCCGCTGATGGAAAAAATACGCAAAAAAGCCGATTGCATTTTTATGACGGATGTGATTTGCACAAACAGCTATGCAGCGCAGCATACACGTGTGGAGCAGCGCACGGAGGGCAAGAGCACCTTTACCAGAATCACGCTGACTACTCCGAAAGGGGATTTGACACAGGAATTTCGAGTGGACCAAGGCGTATACACAGCCTGGCAGACAGAACACCGCATAAAAGATGAAAGCGACATTGAAAAGTATCTTTCCATCCCCTTTTTTCCAGAAGAGCCGGACGTTTCACATCTGAAAAAGCAGGAGGAATACCTGGGCGACAACGGCATTTTATTGATTGATATCCCGGATCCTGTCAACGAGGTGTTTTCGCAATTTGATTTTGCGGATTTCATGACACTCGCTTTTACAGACGAAGCAATCGTCAAACGCATGTTGGACAAGGCATATGAGGAGCAGAACTATTTTTTGGGAAAAATGCTGAAAAAGGGCGCGGGGCCGCTGTTTCGGTTTGCAGGGCCGGAGGTGTGCACCCCTCCGTATATGCCGCATGACCTGTTCGAAAAATACGTTACTTTCTATGATAAAAAATTGATCCGGCTCATCCACGATCACGGCCAATATGCGCGTATCCACTCCCACGGAAAGATCAAAACTGTGATTCGGGACTTTCTTGAAATGGAAGTGGATGCCATCGACCCGGTGGAAGCACCGGATTCGGGAGACCTGACACTGAAAGAGGCGAAAGCGCTTTGTGGCAATTCCATTTGCCTGATGGGCAACCTGCAGTTGAAGGATCTGGAGTTTTTGCCCGCTGCAGAAATGCGCGAAACGGTAAAGCAGTGTGTGCTGGACGGAAAACCGGGTGGCAATTTTGTGCTGTTACCCACGGCCACCCCGCTCAATGTGCCGCTGTCGAAACGCACGGAGGAAAATTTTGAGATTATGCTGGACACAGCCTTGGAATACGGCGCTTACTGATATATGTCTTGCTTAAAGTGGATGGCTTTGCGTTTTGCCTTTAACATGCCTATTGGTGGTCAAATAAAAGATAAAAGCCTCCCTTTAATGTGTTCGAAACCCTTTGAGAGCCAAATCTATTCAACAAAGCAAAGCTGCCCAAGGCAGCAAAAGAAAATACGTCGTGGGAGACGGGAAAGATTTCACAATGTTGTACAGCACAGGCAGGCGGACCGTGCTGTCTTTGACCTTGCGGGCAATCCGCAAACACGCGTCGATTATCAGGAAACAAAGCAGGCGCTTGCGGCCCTGCTGCATATTGAAGGGCCGCCCGTTTCACTGCGGGGAGATATGCATTTGGATGAACGCATTTTGCAGGCCTTAGACATTGACACGCGCAGTGTAGGCGGCATGGCAACACCGGATACGATTCATGTGCGCGAGGAAGGCGGCATTATCTACGACGCTTTTGGCATTGGTTACCGCATGATAGACGGCCGCGCGGAAATTTGTTATTCTCCGTTGAAAGACTGCACCCTGGATGAGTTGAATGCGTATGAATTTCCGGATCCGGATCGCATTTCACGGCAGAAGCTGGAGCAATGGGCGAAAGACGCCGAGTGGCTGCATACGCAAACAGAATATGCCGTTATCGCGGAGCATCCAGTATTGGGCGTGTTTGAGCTTGGCTGTTGGATGTTTGGGTTCGACGATTATCTGTATCGCCTGCTGGCAGAACCGGAAATTGTGCATGCGTTTTCAAAAAGATGGCTTGCATATCAGAAAGAAGTTATCCGGCAATATTACGGCGCAATTGGCGCGTATATCGACGCGACTACATCCGGCGATGATTTTGGAACGCAGAAAGCACAATTTATGTCTACTGCGACGTTTGACGAAATGATAGCGCCGTATATGAAAGAACGGATCTCCTATACCAAAAAATTCACAAATGCTTATTATCAGCACCATACCTGCGGCAGCGTATTTGGCTTAATTCCCTCGTTGCTGGATTGTGGTATTGACATTTTAAACCCTATTCAGCCCGGTGTGGAAAAAATGGAGCCGGAACGGCTAAAGCTTGCCTACGGCGATGTGTTGGCATTTTGGGGCGGAGTGGATACACAAAAGTTACTGCCAGGCGCAAGTCCGCAGGAAGTGAAGCAGGCGGTGAAAAAGCTGTTGTCTGTCCTGGATGTGAATGGCGGCTATATCCTGGCACCTGCGCATACCATACAGCATGATGTTCCCGCGGAAAACATTATTGCAATGTATCAGGGGGCAAAAGAATATTACGGTCAATAAACCGGCGCGGCGCGGATGAATGGCTCAACGGGTATAAAATACTATCGCTGATGAAATGTTTGCAAAAATCCTATTTGCAAGGAGATATTGTCAATGAACTCTTATGAGCGTGTGATGAACCGATTGAAAGGCAGAGCCGTGGATAGAGCTCCCAATTTTTGCATTCTAATGAATTTCGCAGCACAATACAGCAATGTGTGCTATAAAGATTTTTGTCTGATGCCGGAAAAAATGGTGGAAGCAAATCTAAGGTGCCGCGAAGACTTTGCCACAGATATTGTCACGGTCATGTCGGACCCTTACGGCGAAGCTATGGACTATGGTATGAAGGTGGATTTTCCGAATCAGGGCAGCCCGATCGTCCGGCAGACGTTGTGGCAGGAGGAGCCCGACGCGACAGATTTGCCCACGCTGACGCTGGAACAGACGACTCGGATGAAAGCGCGTGTAGATACCATTGCCCTTTATGCGCAGCGTGTAAAGGGCGAATGCCCCATTGCGGGCTGGGTGGAAGGCGCAGTTGCTTCTTATTGTGTGCTGCGTGGCATAGGGGAAGCGATGATGGACTTTGCCAGCCGCGAATCGTTTCTGCATGAAATTTTGGATAAAATTACAAAACAGGCCATTGTATATATTAAGGCGCAGGTAAAAGGCGGGGCCGATATTATCGGCGTAGGTGATGCGGCCTGCTCTTTGTTGGGGCCAGAGCTGTATCAGGAATATGGGTTTGTTTATGAGAAACGCCTGATCGACGCGATCCACGCGGAAGGAGCCTTGGCTAAGCTGCACATTTGTGGGAATACACAGCCCTTGCTCAATAAAATTGCACTGTTAAATGCAGATATTTTTGACGTGGACTCCATGGTGGACTTTTCCCTTGCGGCAAGTATTTTGCGTGGGCATTCGGCGGTGTCTGGAAATCTCAATCCGGTCGACGTGCTGCTAAATGGTTCACCGGCCTCTATAACACGGGAGGTGCACCGCTGCCTGGCGCAGGGCAACGAGACCAGTATCATCAGCGGCGGTTGCGAGACACCGCAGGCAACGCCTCCTTGCAACCTGCGCGCGGTGGCACAGGCACTTGCCGGCGGGATTTAAAAGTCTTTGCTTCTTCTAGGATTTTGTTTAAATGAGGGCATCATATGTGACGAAGCAAGCTTCAAGGCATTTTCATGGCCGGATCCAGAGGCGTTTTCCACGGCGCGCTTCAGCACCATTGAGTGCAGCCCTGCCCGAGAGCGGCCACCTAGCGGTGATGAGTCCAGGAGGCGTTCTGGAAAACATGATGACGCTGGTGGGCTTTGAGAAGTTGTTCCTTATGCTGTACGATGAGCTGGAACTGCCGGGCCGCATCTTTGACGAGGTGGGGCAGCGCATTCTATTCTACTATGAAACGACTCTTGTTTACAACAGTTTGGGGCTGATGATCGTGGAGGACGACTGGGCTCCAATACTCAGATGCTTTTTGGCACAATGCCATGGAGAGATATGTGTATCTCCAGCACCGCAGATTTATGACACTGGTACATGCGCACGGTGTGCCAGCCGTGCTGCACTCCTGTGGACAGGTATCCTCTGTGATAAACATCAGCGTCCGGGACATCAGTTATGACGGCAAACACTCCTACGGGGACGCCATTGTGCCTGTAGAGGAGGCCAATGAACAGTGGCACGAAGGAATCGCCGTTCTGAGCGGGATGGACGTGGGCTTTCTGGCCCACGCAGGCGAGGTGGAGATTATCGCGCGTTGCCGCGCCATGCTGGAGCGCGCACAGCAGAGGGGATATGCACTGAGCGCGGGCAACGGCGTACTGGAATATGCGCCGCTTCGTGCGTGGAAGGCGATGAGGGCAGCGATTTGAGGCCGTCTGCGGCACAGACGTGCGAGACGCAAAAAGAAGGAGGATAACAAAATGCTGGCGAAGATGACAGTTTTTTCACATGTCTTAGACAAGAGCTGCGATATCACGGTGGTAGGCCCCAAAAAACTCGAAGACACACGGCCGATGAAGGTGACATATCTGCTACACGGCCTCACGGGCAACGATGCGAATTGGGTGCAGTATACACAGCTGCCCCTGTGGGCGCGGGAGGGAAACACACTGTTCATCCTGCCGGATGCAGGGCGCAGCTGGTATACAGATGCAGAGTATGGTCAGCGATATTTCACCTATATTGCCCGGGAGCTGCCTAACACATGCAGAGGTCTGTTCAATATTTCCGGTAGGCGCGAAGACACCGCAGTGATGGGAAACTCAATGGGCGGATATGGCGCTCTGAAATGTGCGCTCACGTTCCCGGAGCGGTATGGGCTGTGCTGCGCTTTCTCCCCCGCGGCCATATACTGGCGGGAATATCTCGCCATGCCGAATTGCGAAGGTTTGAAAAAAGAGTTTGCTGGCATCTTTGGCATAGGGGTGGAGACAGCGGAGCAGGATGATATCATGTGTCTTGCGCGCGCCGCCGCGCAAAAGGGTTGCGCTCCCACGATACGCGTCGCCTGTGGCGCGCAGGATTTTCTATTGGAGCTGAACCATCGCTTTGCGAAAGAGATGGCTGGCTTTCCGCTGTCCTTTCGTTATGACGAGTGGGCGGGCGAACACGACTGGATATTTTGGAACGAGGCGCTACGCAGAGTACTTGGAGAGTTCGGTTGCTGAGCGACGGGTGCAGAGAGGAGAGCGCATGATGCCGAAGGTCATGTTTCCATACGGGCACGGTCGGATGGAGTACGAATTTCCAGAGGAGGGCTTTCTGGGGAGCCTTGTGCCTCCGTTGCATTCTTATGTCTCAAAGGGAACGCCGCAAGAACTGGTGGAGCGGGCGGTGCGGATACCCGTGGGCTGTCCGCCGCTGCATGTGCTGGCACAGGGGAAAAGGCGCGTTGTCATTCTTGTGAGCGACCACACAAGGCCTGTGCCCAGCCGGCTGATTCTACCTGTTCTGCTGGCGGAGATACGAAAAGGGGCACCGAAAGCACAGATCACCATCCTTGTGGCAACAGGATGCCACCGGGCGACTACAGAGGAGGAGTTGAGAAAAAAGCTGGGCCCGGAACTGGCGGGGCAGGCGCGGGTACTCGTGCACGACTGCGACGGCCCTGTGGCCGACTGTGGATATCTGCCGTCCGGCGGGCGTCTGTTGCTAAATAAAACGGCATTGGAGGCAGATCTGCTGGTGGCAGAGGGCTTCATCGAACCGCACTTTTTTGCAGGTTTTTCGGGTGGGCGGAAGAGCGTGCTACCCGGCATCGCCGGTCGCAGAACCGTCCTGTACAATCACAATGCGGGGTTCATCGCACACCCTTGCGCCCGCGCGGGGAACTTGTTGGGAAATCCTGTGCATGCCGACATGCTGTATGCGGCCCGGACAGCTCAGCTGGCGTTCATCTGTAACGTGGTACTGGGGCCAGAAAGAAATGTGGTGTACGCAACAGCAGGGGACTGCGTCCTTGCTCATGAGGCGGGCTGTGCATTTGTGCACAAATGGTGCAGTGTGCCGCGTGTTGAGGCGGATATCGTTGTCACATCAAATGGCGGCTATCCTCTGGACCAGAATGTATACCAAGCGGTGAAAGGCCTTTCTACTGCACGGGAAGCCGTGAAAAAGGGCGGATCCATCGTGATGCTAGCACAGGCGGCGGATGGGCACGGCGGCAAGTCGTTTTTCGCGGATTTTGTCCGGACGCGCGACCTTGCCCGCATGGAGGAGACAATCGTGCGCACGCGGCCGGAGGACACACGGCCGGATCAGTGGCAATGCCAGATATTGCTGCGTGTGTTGCGCCACGCCCGGGTTATCTTTGTATCCGCGCTGCCGCCGGAACTCGTGCGCGCATTCCACATGGTGCCAGCTTCCTCGCTGGAGGAGGCCATGATACTGGCCCGCCGATATGCGGGTAGCCAGTTGCCTACGGTGGCAGCGATACCGGACGGCGTGGGTACGATCCTGCGGTAAACACGCGGCGGGACTATTTGAGACAAAGGTTCTGCTGGGACCTTTGCCTCAAACGATTGCTGCGAAACTGTTGTGCATCACCCGGAAAACGGAGATTTTGGTGCTGAGTGGGGAAAATCACCCCAGACTGCCTTAAACGACAGGTTCAGTGGCCGTCTTTCATTTTGAGGCATAAAACTGCAGGGGCTTGGCGAACGGTCGTCGGGTGGCGGGCGAACCACGGTCGGATTGGTGGACTGTTCGCCACCGTTGCTATGCGGCAAAATGCGGTCACACTTTTGACCAGCAGGTACGCCTGACAAAGCTGTGCGCAAAAATCCACTTCCCTAGGTGACATTTCGGACATGGAGGCGTCTAAAAACGGTGGTTTTTTTCTAGCGGTACACCCCGGCGCGAATGGAATCGCGGGGAGACGTTTGTGTGTGATACACAGGAACGCGCTGCTCTGTAGGAAGGATCGGAAAATATATTTCGTCCCACAAGACGGAATGGGCATGCGGCCGTGAAAATGCTTTTTGATGGTTTTGGAATGGAAAGTACGAATAGGAAGTAAATTTTTTGTCTTTTGGCCCATTTTCCATGAAACGTCTTGTGCTTTTTAACGAAGCGGCGAGACATGCTCTTTTTGCACGGGAGTGGCTGAAGGCATTTGAAAATCTGTTGTGAATTGAGGCTAAATGAATGGGAGAGCTATGCGCCGGAGGATATAACGCTGTGGATGATAAAGATGAACGACGTATACCATTTGTTTTGTCAATTCGTATTGATATTGATGGTATCGGTGTGATATAATGCGCCAATAAGATGGTGGTGTTAGGGATTTTTTAACGTTGGGTGACACTAACTATATCGTCGATCATATATTATACTATATGTGACGTAGTCGATAGTATCCTTGTATATATCGGAAAACAACGGCAGTAAACTGTGATACGATTTTTGTTTCCCCAAGGTTGCATTACCATCAGGTTCTAGTGAAGGCAACTTCATGTGGGTTCAAGTCCCTTCATCCGCACCAGGTCGGTCTCGTTGTAAAGACGGGGCCGATTTTTTGTATATCGTTTTGGTGATAAGATGGTGGAGGAGTGGAGACGCAGATGAAGGAAAACGCACATTCCAGCCAATATCTTTTGATGAATAAGGACGTCTGCATTCTGCACTTTTCCTGCGCACACAACGAGTTTGGGGAAGTTCTGTTTGCAGAGGAAGAATGGCTGGTCCAATACCGTCCAATCGGCTATCATGGCCAGCAGGATTTTCTGGAGCAGCGCAGGGCGCCCAAGCACCGGGCGCATATCAGAGAGTTGTTGGAGCAATGCGGCTGCGGCGATATGGAGGGATTTCTGCGGGTCACACATGCTCTTTCGCTGAATGACACGTTTGGGGTGAAAGGAACAGATTCTCCACCGCCAGATAGACCAGATTTTGCTGGAACGAAAAGGAGCGGGGTCCCGCTCCTTTTTCCACTTCAGGCCGACGCATTGGCAGAAGCTTTGCTGAAGTAGTAGCCAAGGTCATTGCACACATCTGTGAGCTCTCCGTTCTGATCGTACAAGTCCAAGTGCGTCTGGAAATCCGCGTTCAGCACGAACTCCACACGCAGCTTTCCATCCTGCTCATGCAGATAAACTTTGTTGACGAACATCCGCAGGTGCGCGTCACTGACGCTGCCTTCTGAAGTGATGGCGTCCAGCAGATCGATGCCGGGCCGCATCGACTCCTTTCTCGCTTCAATACTCGCCTGAGCATCGCGGTATTCGTTGATCTGCTGCTCCGCACTTTGAATGGCTTCGTCCCTCTTCTGCAGCATCACATCATAGATATCCGCATGAGCCTTATCACGGATCCTCTCCATCAGGATCTGCTCCACTTCATTTTTGAGAACGGATATCCGCTCCTGCAGCCGGTCGATCTGCCGTTCCGCGTTGAACTTTTGCGCGGCCCAGTCTTTGGCGAGCGCGTCGATCGCTTCCCAGTTCGCGTGCGCCATCTTTTTCACCCGCAGCAGTTCTTTGTAAACGAGATCATCCAGAACTTCCTCCCGGATGAGGTGTGTCGTACAGTATTCCTTGCCATACCGGTGGTAGGTGTTGCAGATGTACTCCACCCGCCGGCCGCCCTGCGGAAGCTTTCGCGTCCGTGCCGTACATACCGAGTGGCAGTCCGCACATTCAATGATACCCGTATAGCGGTGTATCTTCTGTCCCGGCGCTGCCCGGACCCGGTCCTTCACCCTCTTTTGGAGGAGGAATTGTGCCTGCTGCCATGTCTCTCTGTCAATGATGGCAGGAACGGCGTTTTCATGCCGGTACTGTTCCTCCGGCGGAATGAACCGGAAGGTCTTGTTAATCTTGTCCGTCCTGGTTTTGTGGCAGATGAGCGTTCCCGCATAGAATTCGTTTTCCAGGATACGCTTGATGGTCGTACTGATCCAAAGCTGCTGTTTGGATATCTGCGGCCATGTATGTGGGACATTTTTGCCGAGCAGCGTTTGCTGGTAGTATGCCGGAGTGTGTACGCCGTCGGCATTCAGCTTTTTGGCGATCTGCTTGAAACCGTATCCGTCAAGGTAAAGCTTGAAGATTAGCCGGACGGTGTCGGCGGCTTCTTCAACGATCACGACCTGCCTGGTGTTCTTGTCCTTGAAGTAACCGAAGGGAGGGATGAGCACGATCCCTTCTTTTTGCTTTTGCCTATAGGTGGAACGTATCTTCCTGCTGGCATCCTTGGCATACATGTCGTTGATGATCTGTTTCATCCCGATGACAAGGTCGTCGTTCTCATTGCTGGTATCGATGTTCTCAGTGACGGATATCACACGCACGTCATGCTTTTTGAGGTAGTCGATGAATACCGCAGTCTGTGTGCGGTGGCGGCCGAGGCGCGAAAGGTCTTTTACGATGACCGCATCGATTTGGTTCTGTTCCACTGCTTCACATATTTTTTCGATCCCGTCCCGGTCGAAGCGCATGCCGCTGACATTGTCATCAAAGGATTCGCCGGCGATGGTGAATCCGTTTTTCTCAGCATATCCGGCAATGATGCTGCGCTGATTGGTCAGGGAATTGAGTTCTTCGTCCTCATCCCGTGACAGCCGGTAATAGAGCCAGGCCCGCATTTGTTTTCCCCGCTTTCTTGTTGGATTTGACAGCCGCGCGACATGGCGGCCGCGCCGCCTTGCTTCGGCACGACACACCATATCACAGCGGACAGAGAATAGCTATGGAAAGCTTTTAAGCGGAGGAATCTTCTACGGAACCAACAACATCCCGTTGAGAAATTCGTGCAGGGGAGACAGTATAGAAATCGTGAACGACAGCTTTGAGGAAACGGTTGAAGTCATCGTCTGTGCCGGTGTAGCTATACAGCACACTTTCGATGACGGGTGTTTTGCGCTTCGTCAAACCTGCCACCCGGAAAAATCGTGAGCATCGAAGCGGGAAAAGAACTCCGGGTTTTGTTTGACGTCGAGCCAGCCCGCATAGCACTCGATCGCTTTCTCTACAAATTCATTGCGCGAACTCACACCCGCTGCCCGGAGATGCCCGTCGCACAAACGGATATGCCTTTGCGTGATGGCCAGGCCGGGCTTTATCCTCTTTTCCTGATGAAATCTGTACATCGCATCCATCCTTTCATTTTTTGCATGGTACCGGTTTTTCAGCCGGTTTGGTGTCACGGGAAAACCGCGGGACACTGCCGAAATCCGGCTCTTTTTCGCTGTTTTGGTGCGCTCAATTGGTACCACACCCCCATTTTGGTGTCACTCCGGTACCACGCTCAGCCCGCACTGCGGGCTGATGTATCCCCAAGGCGCCGCGAAAGCGGTGTCTTCCTTTCTCCTGCTATCTTTTTCGATTGGCCCCATGGAGACCCGCCCAGTTACTCACCGGGCTTCCGGCGGAGCCCGGCTTCGCCGCATCCCGGCCACAGCGGCCCTGTGAGGCCTTTTCAGGGCAGAGGCGGGCATCTTTCCATCCCCGGTCTTTGGCGCGAAACACCGGGCAAAGCCGCGGCCTGTGACGGTTGTGACGATGGTGACGGTATTTTGGACGCCGCCCCGCTCCCGGAAATATCGTCATTTGCGTCATTACCGTCACAGCTCAGACAGATCGTCCTGCTGTCGCGTGTGCGCCTGAGCGTGTAACTCACGCCGTTTGCTTTCAGCATTCCCTTGTGCTTGTTCAGCCAGCGGCTGAGAATGTTGGGACGGAGCCCGCAGGGCAGAGCGTCATGGAGAATTTCCAACAGCTCCGATGCCGTGCCTTCGAACTGCTTTTCGTCGTGCAGCCAATCAATTACAATCCCGATCACTTCTTCGTCTGCACTCCGCGCTGTTTCTTCATCTTCTCTGCATTCCCAGATGTGAGACATTGGATCGAACTGCAGTTTTAATTCTTTCGATTCAATGTCCCGACCCGTACAGAACAACGTTCCATAGTTTGAACTCCTGTCCTCACGCTGCAGGATGAAGGTCCCGTCCGCGGCCCCACTCATGCCCGCTGTTCCGGACACCCTGTTCAACGGGTCGCTGTCATACTGCTTGCGCAGATGGTGGACCAGCAGCACAGTGGTCCTGCAGCGGTCGGCCAGCTCTTTGAGCCGCGCCAGGTCGGCATAGTCCCTCGCATAGGTATTGTCCGTACAAGTTTCCCGCACTTTCTGCAGCGTATCGATGACGATCAGCGACACCCTCCCGTGTTCCCGGACGAAGGTTTCGATCTGTCCGGCCAAGCCATCCGCCAGAGTTCCCGCATGTGTGGCCAGATACAAGTTTTCCGATGGGTCCTCCGTGATGTCCAGCAGCCTGTCCTGCAGCCTGCGATAGCCGTCCTCCAGGCACAGATAGAGCACCGTACCCTGCTGTGTCGGATGTCCCCAGACCTTTTCTCCGCCTGCCACCTGCTGGCACAGCCACAGCGCCAGCCAGCTCTTTCCTGTCTTTGGCGCTCCCGCAAGGATGTGCAGGCCCTGCACCAGCAGGTCTTTCACCGCATACCCCGGCGGTTCCAATACCGCATCCGCCAATGTGCGGGCGTCGATCGTTCTGAGCCTACCGGCCATCAATACCTCCTGGGGTTCCTGTTTGTTTGTGCATAGCATTCTCCTTCCGGTTGATTTTCTAATCCCTGTCGGGTACACTCATTCTAGCAAGAGATCTTCCCGTCCGCAATACTTTCAAAGAAAGACGGGGACATTAAAAAAGTGCATCGGGGACAGGTGGTCAGATGGAAACAAAACGGCTCATTGAAACAGAAAACAGCATCCAGGAATTCACTGTACAGTTCTACGGTGGCACGGTGATGATCGAACAAAACCAGCTGCCGCTGGGGCAGATTTCCTGCGAGCTGCTGGATCATCCTGTGGAGGAGCTGCTTGCGCTGCATGATGAAGCCGTCAGGCTTTTTTCCATCGTGCGGGACTCCCTTTTTGCCCGGGACAAAGAAAAAAGCCCCGCGCTGGCCGCTGCCGTGCAGCGCCAGTTGAACAGGGCTTTGAAGCATGTGTATCCGCTTCCTCTGTTTTCTCTTTTGAATATTGACAGGGATACATACGGGACGATGCTGGAGGAGCTGTGCCGGAGTGCACCGGAAGAGTTCCAGAAAGCCGCGACGCAGGGAACGCCGGAAAACGAAGCCCTCAACTCCTTCTTCGAGAAGCTGTTCCGGCTGCCGGATGAACTTCTGTGCTTCCAGAGCTATGTTTCCACGATGCTGGACTTCTATTTCGAACCGCTGCGGCGCAGGAACGCGGAGCATTATGCAGTGGGTGTTTACCGGTTCTTTTCCGATGCCGCCGCACAGGAGGCCCTGCGTGCCGCACTGCCGCCCTATCCCACTTTTGAGTTCCTGCAGAGCCGCCCGGCCATGACGGAATATGTGACGATGCCGGACCCTGTGCATCCGGAAAAGTACATCCTTGCGGAGCGTGTCGCTTTCTCCAGCCTGGCCGATTTTCTCCACATGGATCTCTTCCGTGGCCTGATGCACGGAAATGTTCCGCGCCGCTGCCACAACTGCAGGAAGTTCTTCCTGCTGCAAAACGGATACGATGTGCGGTACTGCACCCGGATCGCGCCGGGAGAAACGAAGCGCACCTGCAGGCAGGTCGGCGCGCACAACAAGCAGACAGACCGGGACAGCAAGACGCCGGTACAGATCGAATACGAAAACACTTACAACCGTTTGAAAAAGCGGAAGGCACGCGGGAAGATCTCAACCGATGAGTGGAATGCTCTGGTCGCCAGAGCACAGGACATCAGGGAGCAGGCTCAACGAGGGTGCCTTTCGGATTTTGAGATGAAAGAAAAGCTGGCTAAATTGTAACGAGCAATCACTCGCTCCGCTCCCTTTCATTCCAGCAAAATCCGTTCTATCTGACGATTGACAATCTTACTCAAAAACCTCAGTCGTTTCGTCGGGATTTCAACATCCGGGTGTGAGTGAAAACTGAAGCCCTGCAGATTTTTCAAATCTGACCGGATCGCATCCGTCAACAATCCCTGTGCATTCACAATGAAATCTCTGCCAAGGCGCGGTCTGCATTTTTCGACATACCATTCCGGACGTGAAAGCTGTTCTTCATCCAATTCCGGAAACAGGCTTCTGTTGTTGTCAAATACAGGCGCCATACAAAGGATCTGCATCGTTTCTGTATCAAACAAAACGCCGAAGTTTCCATAGTGCCTGTCTGGATTCAGGATCAGAGTGTCCAGAACGCACATACGCCGAAAGGCGTCTTCGCTGCCGATGGAAGAAAAATATTGCAGCAGCTGCGGCATCGTTCGCTCTTCACCGAAGATGCGTCCTGCCTTTGCCAACCCCTGACTTTCGCTTGTGAACAGGCTGCATTTACTGACGAGTTTTCCATGCGGCAAGTGTAGGGATAAAAGCAGAGGTGCTCCAGAATGCATCGGATGTGTATACACAAAAAGATGGCACAGGGACGAACGATATGCGACGGAGCACTGAAGAAGGAAACACGCAGAGAAAAGAGGGAAAGTAAGACGGGGAAAGACTCTGTAGCAGGCGGCAGATACGGGGGAACGGCGACGCTGCCCGGCGGACCTAGGACTTCTGCTTGGGAAAAGCGACAAAAGAAGGACAGCTTTTTGGTTGGAATGGAGAAACTCCCCTTTCCCCTATTGACACGGCTCCGGAAGAAGTGTATATATAACGGCATAGTTGTAGAGACAACATGTTATCTGGAAGAGAAAGCGGGCAATGCTACGCGGCATGAAATGCAGAAGGGAGTTAGGTTCTGTGGGGCGAAAGAAACTGGTGTATATCAATATCGACGGCTTTTCCTATTCATATCTAGAACGTCTGCGCAGCCATGGCCGAGCCGGAGGCTTCGAGCGGCTGCAGCATGACGGTTTTTTATTCACGGCGTTGCGTAGTGGGCTGGTATCCATCACATGCCCGATGCAGGGGGCCATCCTGTGCGGGGCGTGGAGTGACAGGACCCATAATTTCTTCGAACATTACGACATCCGCAGCGGCCGTGTTGTCAGGCATGGCCGGACATGCGACGCGCAGAACGCTGCCGAGGCGCTGCTGGCGCAAGGGGCGACCGTAGCCTCCATCCATCAGTTCATGCTGGAGCACCGGCCCTGCGAGGAGGGAAGCGAGCAGTGTGCCTATATCCGGTGTGAAAAGGAACCCAGCGACAGCCGTGACCGTTTTGCACTCTTGAAAGATCTAGCGCGGGGCACGCCGGTGCGTACGGGGGATACACTGCTTCGTTGCGCCACTATGCCTGACTTTACAGCCCTGTATATAGACGATATCGACGGTTTGGGCCACAACATGGATTACGGCCCTTATCCGCGCCGTGCCACATGGGAGGAGAGACTGTGCGATATCGAGGAACGCCTTGAACTGATACAGCAAGAGCTGGAAGCGTTCATTGCCATCTGCAAGCAGCGCGGCTTCTTTGAAGATCTCACAGTCTTGGTCACAACAGACCACGGCATGACACCCTTCTGGGGAAAGAGTTGTCTGCCGGATATACTGACCAGACTGAACGGGGCGGGATTCAGCACAGCAACGCCCGAAAACAGGACACGGGACACGCAGCTCGTGGCGCTGGGGCACGATATAGAGCTCTCGCTCTATGCCGTGGCACCGCTGACGGAAGAACAGATGCAGCGTATACGCCGGATTTGTGAGGCGCCAGCATATATCCAGTTTGTGTTTGACAGAGCTGAGATGCAGAGGCGGTATGGTTTTGACCCGCGCGGGCCGGAATTCCTTCTCTGCCCTGTGCGTGGCGGTCATTTCTGCGGGCGGGATGTCCCAGTAGGTGCCTGTGCCGCGAGTCACGATTCCTTTGATGAGACCTCTCAGCATATTTTCGGCTTGCTGCTGGGCGGGAGCGTGGCTCAGCACGGCACTTGGGATGCCCCCACCAGTGCTATAGACTTGCTGCCCACCATCCTAGCCGGGCAATTCGGTGTAACCATGAGAGATAGCACAGGAACGCTCCATGATGGATGGTTCGTAGGGGAATGATGGGCCTCGATATATATATGCGGGGCAATTGCAAAGTGCTGCAAAAGCGGGCACATTTTTCAGCATAATAGAGAAAGCGCGCGCGGGGTATTGACAGAAGCTATGTCTGAGGCGTATAAATAGGTTGCAGCGTTGTAGTGACAACATGTTGTCACTGGAATGCGGCAGAAGAACAGAAGGAGGGCAGGGCATGCAGAACACAGTGCGGTATATGCAGATACTGGCGTATTTCACTGATATCATCGATGCCGGAAAAATGCAGGAAGGCGACCAGATGCCCACTGAGAATGAGATCTGCACCCTGTTCAATGTAAGTCGCACCACGGTACGCATGGCTCTCAACGCGCTGTGTCAGAACGGTTATATTTATAAGATCCAGGGCAAGGGGAGCTTCGTCGCCCACAAGGAGACGGATATGCAACTGAACCATCTGTATGGTTTCAGTGACGAGATGCGTAGACTGGGGCGTGTGCCTTCCACGCAGCTCCTCGGCCAGCAGATTCTTGTACCGGGTGACAGGATTGCCCATGCGCTGATGCTGGCGCCGGGGCAGAAGGTGCATGTATTCGAGCGCCTGCGCTTCGCGGATGCAGTGCCCATGGCGCTGGAAAAGGTGCATCTGCCGTTCCACCGTTTTCCGGGACTGAAGGCGCAGGATGTAACAGCTTCTCTCTACAAGCTGCTTAGCAAGGAATATGGTTGCGAGCGCAGCCGAGCAGAACAGAGCATCCGCGCCGACGCAGCGGACAGACATGCGGCCAAGGCGTTGGAACTGAAGAGCGGCATGCCTGTGCTGCGGATCACGCGCGTGACGTTCGACCACAGCGGTGTGCCCTTTGAATATGTGGAATCCATCTATCGTGGAGATAAATATGTGTTTAATGTATCACTGGGCCTGTGAGCAAAGTGCCGCGGGTCCGATACGTGGGAGGAGGAAGCAAAGAAAGGGGCTTTCTTTTTTATTATAAGTTGTAGTGATAACGTTACAAATTCATTTGTTGTTGTATGAAGTGTACAGAAAAAAGGGGGGAATTGACTATACTGTGGAAAAACCGTCTCACATACGGTTTGAATAAATATCACACAAAAAGAATGGAGGACAACATGATGAAAAAACTTATAGCGATGCTTCTGGCAATGGTGATTTGCCTCGCGCTGGCCGCCTGCGGCGGTGGCGGAACTTCCAGCATATCTGCAGCCAGCAGTACGGCTCCGGGCTCTGGGGACACCAGCAGTGCGGCAGGCGGAGAGCCTGTGACTCTCACCTACTGGATGCACTCCAGTGCCGCGGTGGATGTACTGATGGATGAACTCGTAAAAGAGTTCAATGAGGCCAACCCCGATATCATCGTAAAGACAGAGTATATCCCCTTTGACGACTATATGTCGAAGCTGATTCCGGCCCTCAGCACCGATACAGGCCCCGATGTGTTCAAGATTCAGCAGGGCATGGTGGCACAGCTGGCAGCTGCCGGTTCCATCCAGCCGCTGGACGAGAGCGTGCTGCCCGGCAGCATGATCGAGAACGAGTACATCGAATCCACTGTGAACGGCATGATGTACGACGGCAAATATTATGGTATGCCGACGGACAACCAGAGCATCATCATGTACTGGAACAAGGACTTGGTGGCGGCTGAAGGGCTTGATGCCGAGAAGGGTCCCCAGACATGGGACGAGTTTTTTGAGTGGGCCCGTAAGCTTACCAAGAGTGAGAACGGTGTGATGACCCAGAGCGGCTGGGGCACCAATGGGTACTGGCCGGAGGTGCAGAGCTATGCAGAGCAGTTTGGTAGCTTCTACGATGAGGCCAGCGGCCAGTTCGTATTTGCAGACGACGACGACACGATGGCGGCCCTTCAGGCAATGGTGGATATGTACCGTGTGGACAAGGTATATGACGTCAACTTTTCCAAAAACTGGGCGGGTTTCCGCATCGGCAAGGTGGCGCTCATGCTAGGACACCCCGGAATGATCGGCAACCTGGCAGAGACAGCCCCTGACGTGAATATCGGTACAGGCCTCATCCCCGCAAATGACGGTAAGCACACGAATGTTGTTACATCTTGGGCTTTTGTGGCCAACTCCAAAGCTCCGTCCGACGAGGCGACCCGCTTTATCGAGTTCCTCAGCAGCGAAGATGTGATGAAGCGATTCTGCAGCCAGACAGGTGAACTGCCCAGCCGCAAGGCTCTGTTGGAGGATGCCGGGCTGCAGGAGAATCCCCATTATGCAGTAGCGCTGGAGAGTCTCAACGAGTCCATAGTGGGCCGTCTGCAGACGGGGGCCATGAACTCTATTTGGAGCGATTACTGGACGAAGGTGCAGACCACTGATGAAGATCTTGCGTCTATTATGAAGGCATGCCAGGATGAACTGAATGCCGAGCTGAGCGCGGCAGTGGGATAAGGCGACTGCGTATAGGACAACATCCCCCGCGCCGGCAAACGCCCGCGCGGGGGATTCAGATGTGTGGCGGGCCGGCCCGCCACAGCGGGTGTCTGTGTCCTGCTTTGCATTTCCCGGACAAGGAGAGGAGTGTTTCAATGCGTATGAATGACGGACAGCCGCACAGGAAGAGGCTGACGGCGACAAAGGTGGCACCGTATATTTTTATCGCGCCCGCTGTGACTTATTTTGTATGTATGAGTATCATCCCCATTGTGATGGCACTTCCCATCAGCCTCACGGATTGGTCCGCTCTGACGCCGGACCGTAACTTCGTAGGGCTGGAAAACTATAGAAAGCTTCTCACAGATGGTGAGTTCTGGAGGAGCTGTCTCACGATGCTGAAGTTTTTCCTCTATGTTCCTTTGGTGATGCTGCTGGGCCTTGGGGCAGCCATGCTGCTGAACACCGGTGTCAGAGGCATGAAATTTTTCCGCGTGCTGTTTTATTCCCCGGTTATCACCTCCACCGTGGCGGCGGCGCTACTGTTCGAGTGGTTCTATCAGCCCTCTTTTGGGTTGTTCAATAATATTCTACGCGTGCTCGGGCTGCCGCCCTCTACATGGCTCAATATGCCGAACACAGCATTCTGGTCAATCCTCATCTTTATGCTCTGGAAAAACTTCGGTGCCAGCATGTTGATCTATCTGGCGGGGTTGCAGGATATCCCGCAGGACGTGCGCGAGGCAGCGGCCATTGACGGCGCGGGCAGCTTGGCGCGTTTTTGCAAGATTACGTTCCCACTTTTGAAGCCGGCACATACATATCTTCTCATCACCAACGTTATCAGTGTGTTCATGATCTTCCAAGAAACCTATGTGCTGCGCGGCACCACGGATACGCTGGCAGTGAAAACAGTGGTAAACTATATCTATGAAGAGGGTTTCCAGTTCTATCGGATGGGGTATGCCAGCGCCATGTCGTTCGTGCTGTTCATCATCATCATGCTGATTACACTCATCCAGTACCGCGGCATGAAGATTGATATACGTTAAGAAAGGAGGACATATCCATGACGAGTAAAACACGCAGGCTGTTTTCCAAAAGCGCCACATATATTCTTCTCATCCTTGTGGCGGTAATCGTGGGCTATCCATTCTTATGGATGCTTCTGTCCTCCTTTAAGGACATCAGCGAATTTTATATGATACCGCCCCGGCTCTTTCCAGAGGTGTGGCTGACGGACAACTATGTGGAGATTTTTACGAAGTGGAGCTTCGGCACCTATTATAAAAACAGCATCATCGTCACAGCAGCCCAGCTGATAGGCAACCTTATCATTGTGTTGTTCGCGGGATATGGCTTTGCAAAATACCGGTTCAGATTCAAGACCTTCTTTTTCATGCTCATCCTGTGCACCACGATGATTCCTTGGGTGGCTACAATCATCCCGCTGTACATCGTGGCAACCAACTTGGGCTGGATCAACACTTATGTGGGCCTCATCATCCCCGGCGCGGCAGACGCGTTCAGTATCTTTCTGGCGCGCAACTTTATCAGCGGCATCCCTGACCCGCTCATCGAGGCGGCGCGTATCGACGGTGCAGGCGAGAGAAAAATATTTTTCAACATCGTGTTGCCGTCGGTGAAACCGCTGATTGCCGTCATCACTATCAACAAGATGGTATCCAGCTGGAATGCGTTCCAGTGGCCGTTGTTGGTGGTGAATAGCGACGAGCTGCGCACCATCCCCATCGCAATCGCGAACCTGTCCAGCCGATTCTATGATTCCTACGACCTAAAAATGGCAGCGGCGACTATGGCCATCATTCCCGTGCTTATCTTGTATATCGCTTTTCAGAAACATTTTGTGGAGGGTGTCACGCTTTCGGGCATCAAATGAGTATGATCGACTATCACGTTCACACGACTTTTTCCGACGGGGCCAACACGCCGCAGCAGATGATCGACGAGGCGGTGCGGCTGGGCATCACGGAGCTTGCCATCACGGATCACTACGACCCGTTCGATCCGACTCTTGCCCGGTTCGGCCACACGCCCGAAGAGCTTGCTCGGCACTTTGAAGTCATCCGTGCCTGCGCGCAGGGAAAGCCTCTGCGGGTGTTCTGTGGAATAGAAACAAGCACCGGCCCGGATGGACGGCTGCGTGTGCCGCCCAGGGTGCTGAACATGTGCCAGACAGTGATTACGAGCGTACACTATCTGGAGGGGGACATCCTGGTGCACAGAGGTGAATATGAGAATGATGCCTACTGGCATGCTTACAAGCGCAAGCTGCTGGAACAGGCGGCGGGCCCCGGGGATGTTTTGGGGCACCCGGAGGCGTATCTCCCCATCGGCCCCATGCTGGAGGAGGGTACCACCTTTGAGGACAGACAGGTCATTTGTGCGCGCATCAGCGAAAAATATTTTGATGCGCCGTTCATCGATGCGCTAGGTGATGCGCTAACCTCTAGCGGGAAGGCATACGAGTTGCACGGCGCCACCAATACGCCGCGGGAGTGGGTGGTACGCCGCCTGCACGCGCGTGGGGTGCACTTTTCCATCGGCAGCGACGCCCACGGGCTGGATAGGCTGGGCTGCAACAGGCGTGCCGTGGCGCTCTGGCAGGAGTTGGGGCTGTATGTGCGCACACTGTAGCACATCAAAAGACGCGGCGCCGCCGCGATCATCGAGCTGCTGTAATGCAGCGCCAAAAAGGAGAATACCGATATGGCCGAATATGTTAAGGACAGTGAATATTTGCCGCAGATGTATAAAATGCTGTGTGCGATCGAGGAAAATGAAGCGGAGGCAATGAACAGGGCTGCACAGGCGATTTATGCCTCCCTGCAGAAGGGTGGCATACTGCATGTGTTTGCTACAGGACATTCCCATATGATAGCCGACGAACTTTTTTACCGCAGTGGCGGGCTGGCACCTGTGAATCCGCTACTAGTGAGCGATATTATGGTATATGAGGGCGCTGTGCACAGCACCCTTGTGGAGCGGCAGAGCGGCGTAGCAAAGCGTATTCTAGACAAATTCGAGCTGCGCGCTGGAGACTGCCTACTAATCGCCTCCAACTCGGGCATCAACATTGCGGCCATCGAGGCTGCAGAGCTAGCGAAGGAACGCGGCCTCACAGTGATCTGTGTTACGTCGGTGAAAACGTCGCGCGCGTTGGTTTCCCGCCATCCCGAGGGGAAAAAGCTGTATCAAGTGGGCGATATTATCATTGATAACCACTCGCCAGAGGGAGATGGCCTGCTAGAGGTTCCGCAGAACGGCCAGCGCACGGGCGGCGCATCCACGTTCGGGATTCTGTTTATCGCCCAGCGTATTGTGCTGAAGGTCGAGAACCGGTTTATCGAGCAGGGCGAGATTCCCCCTGTGTTCCGCAGTGCCAACATCCCCGGCGGCGACGAGTTCAACCGGGCACTCATCGAGCGGTATAAGGAGCGTATCGCCGCGCTGCGGCGGTAGTGCACCAGAGCCTGCCGCGCTGCGGTAGAAGGGAGGAAGCGATGAATACATATCTTGTTGCAGACGGCGGTGGAACAAAAACAGAGTTCCTCTGGTTCAGAGAAGACGGCACAGTGTTGGCGACGGCCCGGGCCGGGGGCAGCAATGCTGTTTTTATCCCGCCGGAAAAGGCCGCTGCGAATGTGCGACATGGCATACGTAGCT
>ERZ773183.1358-NODE-1358-length-21035-cov-6.449094_pt1 | contig 21035 bp, 16 predicted proteins | sample MGYA00580532_ERZ773183 | MGnify/ENA primary metagenome ERZ773183 (study PRJEB29015, sample SAMEA2737791) | human gut metagenome | biome: human gut; feature: human-associated habitat; material: faeces | place: China | collected 2012 ... | reverse complement strand
AGATCATCGATCAGATTTTGGCGGGAAGAGATGCGCTTGCCATTATGCCGACCGGGGCAGGAAAATCTCTTTGCTATCAGGTGCCGGCGCTGATGCTTTCGGGAATCACCATTGTAATCTCACCGTTAATTTCTCTGATGATGGATCAGGTAAAAGCATTGAACGAAGCAGGGATCCATGCAGCGTATATCAATAGTTCGCTGACAGAAAACCAGGTTGCAAAGGCTTTGGAATTTGCAAAAGCGGGACGATACAAAATCGTCTATGTGGCGCCGGAGCGTCTGGAGACTCCCCGTTTTCTTGATTTTGCCTGTCATGCCGAAATCTCTATGGTGACTGTAGATGAGGCTCACTGCATTTCCCAGTGGGGACAGGATTTCAGACCGAGTTATGTGCGGATTGTTTCATTTATCCGCCAGCTTCCTGTCCGTCCGATCGTGACAGCCTTTACTGCCACGGCAACAAAGCGTGTACAGACAGACATCCGGGAAGTACTGAAGCTGCAGAATCCTTATGTGGCAGTGACAGGATTTGACCGGGAAAATCTGTATTTTGAGGTGCAGAGAACAAAAGAGAAAAAAGAAAGAATCCGGGAGTATCTGGAAAAACATTCGGATGAAAGCGGAATTATTTACTGTGCCACAAGAAAGAATGTGGATGAACTTTACCTGTTTCTGGAAAGTGCGGGATTTTCAGTGGGCAGATATCACGCGGGAATGGGCAATGAAGCAAGAAAGAGCAGTCAGGAGGATTTTATTTACGATCGGATCCAGGTGATGATTGCAACCAATGCGTTTGGAATGGGGATCGATAAGTCCAATGTCCGGTATGTCCTGCATTACAATATGCCCCAAAGTCTGGAAAATTATTATCAGGAAGCGGGAAGAGCCGGACGGGATTCGGAGCCGGCAGAATGCATCATTTACTATTCGCCTCAGGACGTCGTTATCAATCAGTTTCTGCTGGAAAGCAAGGAAAACTATGGAGAATACACACCGGAAGAGATGCAGAATATCCAGGTGCAGGATCGGGAGCGGCTTCAGAAGATGACAACCTACTGTACGACCACGGGATGCCTGCGCAATTATATTCTCGGCTATTTTGGGGAACAGGCAAAAGAGCCCTGTGGAAACTGCTCCAACTGTCTGGAGGAACTGGAAGAGATGGACGCAACAGAAGCGGCAGCAGATGTGATTGAATGCGTCCGTGAGTCCGGGCAGAGATTCGGGGTGAACATGATCGCAGGCACGCTGCTTGGCGAAAATACTGCAAAAATCCGGAATTACCGGATGAACGACAATCTTTGTTATGGAAAACAAAGCAAAATCGGACAGGAACGCATCAAAGAGATCATTCAGGCGATGCTGGAGCGAGGCTATCTGTGCCAGACAAAAGATAAATACGCATTACTGAAGCTCACAGATACATCAGAACAATTGCTTCAAGGGACGGATCCGTTTGTGATCGCATACAGAAAAGCGGAAGTACAGAAAACATCTGCAAGGCGAGGTGTGAAAGGACTGGGAGACCTGAGTGAAAAAGCACAGCATCTGTTTGAAGAACTCCGAAAGCTGCGCAGCGAACTGGCAAAAGAAAAATCCATTCCGCCGTATATGGTGGCATCTGATAAGACGCTTCATGATATGTGCGTGAAAATCCCTCTCACAAAAGAAGAAATGCTGACAGTCAATGGGATGGGATCCAGAAAACTGGAACAGTATGGGGAGGCATTTTTATACTGCATTCGTGATATTACGAATGGAGATAAGGCGGCATACAAAGCAGAGGAGACGAACTATAATGCTTCAGAGATTCCGCTGACAGAGCGGGCAAAAAAAGGAAGAAAAGAGGCATTTCATCTGACAGAGGAAATGGAACAGCAGATCGCTTTTGTCACGGAGACGACAGTCAGCGAATTCGTGGCATCCATCAACGGACTGCGGGATGAAAAGACGATGAAGCGTCTGACGATCAAATCCATCACCGAAGAGCTTCTGGCAGAAGGGTATCTGGAGCAGAAGTTCTGGAACGGATACAGCAGAACCTTTCTGACAGAAAAAGGAGAAACGCTCGGCATCCGGGCAGAAGAGAGGGAAAGTCAGAACGGAAATCTGTACGATGTCTTTTTATACGGGGAAAAAGCTCAGAGGTATGTGGTAGAGTTATTAAAAAGAAACACTACAGCGGACTGATCCCGGCAAATCCGTTCCAGATACAGGACAGTATAAATAAAATTCCAAAAATGGAAGTAAAATATAAAAATAACAGTTTCCCAGTATTGTGAGACTCACTGCTGCAGATGCCAGGAATGGAGCGGTATTTTCGAAGCAGGAGCACAATTCCAAGGATGACGAGCAGATTGGTGATCACATTGTACAGGATATTTCCACTGTTTTGCGGCATCAGTCCGGCAAGCCAGGGCAGCATATCTCCCAGGATCAGATTGTTGGAAATATGCAGAAGGAGACTGTACCAGATCGAGTATTCCATAGCGATATATCCAAGGATCAGTCCGGCAGCCATTGCGAATGGAATCTGTGCGAAGTTTCCATGCATCAGAGCAAAGGCAAGTGAGGAGGCCAAAAGTGCGAACCACTTGCCGAAAGGCTCCAATGTCTTTAAAACAGCACCGCGGAAAATGAATTCCTCGATCAGCGGAGCAGCAAATCCGGAGTAGAGAAGCATAGAAATCGTAACAGAGCCTCCCGTAGCAGCTTCCAGAGAACGCGCAAATGTAAAACCGAAGTGCTGTGCTCCCATTTCCATAAGCACATAAAGAACGGAAGAAGCGTTCTGCGCGATCATGAAAATTCCAAAAAAGCCAAGAAATTTTCCCGGGCTCATATGGGAATGTACCGGAAAAATCTGCGTACGGAAAAAAGAAGGTCTGCGCCATATGACAAAGATTCCGAGACAGAGAAAACCGGAGATCAGATACCAGACAGCTCCGTCATTAAAATTTTCATCAGCCGGAAACAGCCGATACATGGTCATCATAATAAAAATCGTGAGTTGGCTGAACAAAATTTTATAAAGAAAAATCATGCCGTTTGTCTTATTGAATTCACGTCGAATCCATTGTTTTTGAAATCTATCCATACATACCATCCTGTTAAATAAAATTACTTGTTCTTTATCATATCATGAATTTTTTCTTCAGACAGTAAGTTCACAAAAAGTTCTTTTGATTTTTTACAAAATTCTACTTGAAAATAATTATCAATTATGATAGCATCTCTATGTTAGTTAAAACTATCTTGAAATAGACAATAGAAACTTTCAGAGGAAATGGGAAAGGAAGGGAATATGAAAAAGAATCCATTGAAAATGTTATGGCTGGCAGCAGCGTTTTTATGTCTTGGAATCGGAGCAGTGGGAGTGATCCTGCCGATTTTGCCGACAACTCCATTCTTGCTGGTGGCATCTTTTTGTTTTGCAAGAGGATCGGAAAGATTTTACAAGTGGTTTATGGGGACGAAGCTTTACAAAAATCATCTGGACAGCTTTGTAAAGGAGCGTGCCATGACATTAAAGACAAAGCTGTGTATTCTGCTTCCGGCATCCGCAATGCTGATGTGTGCATTTTTTATGATGAGCAATCTGCCGGGGCGTATTTTTATTCTTCTGTTGATTCTTTTTAAATATGTATATTTCTTTACAAAAATCAAGACGATCAGAATTGAGGCGGCTTAAATGAAAGACATAAAAAAGAGTCAGCAGGTGGAGGATAAACGGGAAAAAGAAAAGCAGATCGTGGATCTGATGATCCACCTTTATTGCCGGAAAAAACATAAAACTGTGGAAAAACATCATGGACTGTGCGAGGAGTGTGAAAAACTCAGAGACTATGCCACAATGCGTGTGGATAAATGTCCGTTTATGGAGACAAAGACATTCTGCAGTAACTGCAGGGTACATTGTTACAAGCCGCAGATGAGAGAAGAAATTCGAAATGTGATGCGGTTTGCCGGACCGAGAATGTTATTTTATCATCCAATCATGGCAATCCGGCACGTGATCACTTCTGCAAAAGAAAAAAAGAGAATGGGAAGGAAAGAAACATATGATTAAGACGAGACTACTCAAGCTGTTGAAGGGCTCGGAAAAATATATCGGAGCTAATATTTTCTGGCAGTGGATCGCACTGCTGTTTCAGATCGCAGCAGTGTTTGCGGCAGGAAATATGCTCCAGCAGCTGTTTGAAAAAACATTGGATCAGCAGGTGATGCTGCAAACGGCAGGAATTGTGATCCTGGCAATCTGTGCGCGTTTTCTGTGCGAAAAAGGAGCTGCATATGCCTCTTATCGGGCAAGTGCAGATGTAAAGACGGTTTTAAGAAAGCAGATTTATGAGAAGCTGCTGCGTCTGGGAGCAGCCTATAAAGAGAATGTATCTACTTCCGAGGTGGTTCAGGTGTCTGCGGAAGGAGTCGAGCAGCTGGAGATTTATTATGGAAGATATCTTCCGCAGCTGTTCTACAGTCTGCTTGCACCGATCACGTTGTTTGCGGTATTGTCACCGATCAGCATCAAGGCATGTATTGTGCTTCTTGTATGTGTACCGCTGATTCCGATGTCGATCGTGGCAGTACAGAAATTCGCAAAGAAACTGCTGAGCAAATACTGGGGAATCTATACAGAACTTGGTGACAGTTTCTTAGAGAATCTGCAGGGACTGACAACCTTAAAGATTTATCAGGCAGATGAACAGAAAGCCAAAGAAATGGACGAGGAATCCGAGCGTTTCCGCAAGATCACAATGAAAGTACTCACCATGCAGCTGAATTCTGTCAGTGTCATGGATATTGTGGCATATGGCGGAGCAGCCATCGGAATGATCGTGACAGTCAGAGAGTATCTGGCAGGAAATGTGTCACTGGCAGGGGCATTTACGATTATTCTGCTTGCATCCGAATTTTTCATTCCGCTGCGTCTGTTGGGTTCTTTCTTTCACATTGCCATGAACGGAATGTCGGCAAGCGATAAGATTTTCAGGATTCTGGATATGGAAGAGCCAAAGAGGGGAGAGCAGGAGATTGAGGGCGAACAGATGGACGTCACACTGCAGCATGTGGAATTTTCCTATGAGCCGGAGCGAAAGGTATTACGGGATATTTCGCTGACCATACCATCCGGAAAATTTGTCTCTCTGGTGGGTCTGTCCGGTTGTGGAAAAAGTACCATTGCGGCACTTTTGACAGGGAAGAATCGTACATTTTCGGGACAGATCCAGATCAATAATGTACCGATTCAGGAGATTAAAGAGTCCAGTCTGATGGATAAGATCACCTTGGTGAGACATAACAGTTATCTGTTCAAGGGAACGGTAGAAGAAAACCTGAAAATGGCGGATCCATCTGTGTCAAAAGAGCAGATGGAAGCAGCGCTCAGACAGGTAAATCTGTATGAGTTTTTGCAGGCACAAAATGGATTGGATACGATGCTGGAGGAGCAGGGAAGCAATTTTTCAGGCGGACAGAGACAGCGTCTTGCCATCGCCAGAGCGCTTCTTCATGATACGCCGATGTATATTTTTGATGAGGCGGCATCCAATATTGATGTGGAAAGTGAAGATCAGATCATGGAAGTGATCCGGGAGCTGGCAAAGACGAAAACGATTCTGTTTATCTCTCACCGGCTTGCAAATGTGGTGGCATCGGATCAGATTTATATGTTGGAAAACGGTCAGATTACAGAGAGCGGCACACATGGAGAACTTATGAAAAAAGCAGGAAGCTATGCAAATATGTATCAGAAACAGCAGGAATTGTGTCAGGTAAGGGAGGGAAGAGCATGAAGCGAAGAAGTGGAATACAGATTATGGGAAAACTGATCGGATTGATCCGTCCTCTCATGCATGTGATGGCAGCGGCGATTCTGCTAGGTGTCACAGGATATCTTTGTGCGATCTTTCTCACCGTACTGGCAGGCGTTGGAATCCTGCAGATTATGGGAATATGGCAGGGAGTTTCTCTGACGACATTGTTTGTCTGCCTTGCAGTGATCGCAGTACTGCGTGGAATTCTGCACTATGGAGAGCAGGCATGCAATCATTATATTGCGTTTAAGCTGCTGGCACTGATCCGTCACAAAGTATTTGCGGTTTTGAGAAAGCTCTGTCCTGCAAAACTGGACGGAAGAGACAAAGGAAATCTGATCTCAATCATTACAACAGATATTGAGCTTCTGGAAGTATTTTATGCACACACGATTTCGCCGATCGCAATCGCATTCCTGACATCCCTGATCATGGAAATTTTCTTTTTCCGATATCATGTGCTGATCGGTCTGTTCGCCCTTGGGGGATATCTTGCGATCGGAGTTCTAATGCCCATGTGGAATTCCAGACGAGGTTCAGAAAAAGGAATGGAATTTCGTACCCGTTTCGGGGATCTGAACAGTTTCGTTCTGGACAGTCTTCGTGGACTGGATGAGACGATCCAGTATGGATGCGGAGAAAAACGGGAAGAGCAGATGGAACGCAAAAGTGTGGAACTGGATGCGAAACAGAAAGAAATGAAGAAACTGGAAGGAACACAAAGAGGAGGAACAAATGTCCTGATTCTGATTTTCTCTTTTGGAATGCTGTTCCTTACAACGTGGCTGCATCAGCAGGGGGAGATCGGATTTGACGCAGTACTGCTCTGTACGATCCTGATGATGAGCTCTTTTGGACCGGTTGTTGCTCTGTCCAGTCTGTCAAACAATCTGATGCAGACACTGGCAAGTGGAGAGCGTGTGTTATCCCTTTTGGAAGAAGAACCGCAGATTGAAGAAGTATCCGGTCAGGCAACCGCAGAATTTGCAGATATCAATTGTGAAAACATTGATTTTGCTTATGAAGAAGAACAGATTTTAAAAGACTATTCGATCTCGATTCCGAAAGGCAGTCGGATTGGAATCCATGGAAAAAGCGGTTCCGGAAAATCAACGCTGTTAAAGCTGCTGATGCGTTTTTATGATGTAGACAGCGGAGTGATCCGAATGGGAGACAGAAAACTGTCCGGTATCAATACAAACGAACTGCGTGATATGGAAAGTTATGTAACACAGGAAACCTGTCTGTTTCATGATTCTATTGCAAATAATATTGCGATCGCAAAGCCGGGGGCTTCCAGAGAAGAAATCGTAGAGGCAGCAAAAAAAGCATCTCTGCATGAATTTATAGAAAGCCTTCCAAATGGATACGATACGCTGGTCGGAGAGTTGGGAGATACCCTTTCCGGAGGAGAAAAACAGAGGATCGGCGTGGCAAGAGCATTTCTGCACGATGCACCGCTTTTGCTTCTGGATGAGCCGACCAGCAATCTGGATTCTCTGAATGAAAGTATTATCTTAAGATCTCTGAAAAAAATGGGGAAAGACAAGACTGTTATTTTAGTATCCCACAGAGAATCGACCATGGCTGTGGCGGAAAAAGTATATCAGATGGAAAACGGAAGGATTTCATAAGAATCCGGAAAACAGTTTCTTTTTTCGTGATGGTTGGCTATAATAGAAACAGTGAGAGTAAAATGACCGTAACGAAAGGAGAAACATATGAGTCAGTATGACGTGATCATTATTGGAGCAGGCCCGGGAGGAATCTTTGCGGCATATGAGCTGGTGAAAGATGCACCGCAGCTGAAAATTGCGGTTCTGGAAGCGGGAAATCCTCTGGAGAAAAGAAAATGTCCGATTGACGGAGTGAAGGTAAAAAGCTGTATCAACTGCAAGACCTGTGCCATCATGAATGGATTTGGAGGCGCCGGAGCTTTTTCGGATGGAAAATATAATATTACAAACGATTTTGGCGGAACATTGTACGAGTATATCGGAAAAGACACTGCCATTGATCTGATGCGCTATGTGGATGAGATCAATGTGGAATACGGTGGAAAAGGAACCAAGATGTATTCCACTGCAGGAAGCAAGTTCAAAAAGCTGTGTCTGCAGAATAAATTAAAGTTGTTGGAAGCATCTGTCCGTCATCTGGGAACAGATATCAACTATGTAGTCCTGGAAAATCTGTACGCAGAATTAAAAGATAAAGTAGAATTCCGTTTCAATTACTATGTGGACAAGCTGGAGAAAACAGAAAACGGCTATATCGTGACACATGGAGAAGACCGTGATGAATGCGAGAAGTGTATTGTTTCAGTAGGAAGAAGCGGAAGTAAATGGATGGAAGAAGTCTGTCGCGACATGAAGATCCCGACAAAATCCAACCGTGTAGATCTTGGTGTCCGCGTAGAACTGCCGGCAGCAGTGTTCTCCCATTTGACAGATGAACTGTATGAAAGCAAGATTGTATACCGTACAGAAAAATTTGAGGATAAAGTCCGTACATTCTGCATGAATCCATACGGAATCGTAGTAAATGAAAATACAAACGGAATCGTAACTGTAAACGGACACAGCTACGAAGATACAGAAAAGCAGACAGAAAATACAAACTTTGCACTGCTTGTGGCAAAGCATTTCTCAGAGCCGTTTAAAGACAGCAACGGATACGGAGAGAGTATTGCCAGACTGTCCAATATGCTGGGCGGCGGTGTGATCGTGCAGAGATTCGGTGACCTGATCCGTGGAAGACGAAGCACCCATGACAGAATTGAGGATGGATTTGTCAGACCGACACTTGCGGCAGAGCCGGGAGACTTAAGCCTTGTGCTTCCGAAACGAATCCTGGATGGAATTATCGAGATGATCTACGCACTGGATAAGATCGCTCCGGGTACAGCCAATGATGATACTTTGCTTTACGGTGTGGAAGTCAAGTTCTATAATATGGAAGTAGAACTGGATGAACATCTGGAGACCATGTACAAAGGTCTGTACGTGATCGGTGACGGAAGTGGAGTGACACATTCTCTGTCCCATGCATCAGCGAGTGGTGTGTATGTAGCGAGAGAGATTACAAAAGGATTGTAAAAAGAAAAGTGTACGGGCATTCTGAAAAGAGTGCTTGTACACTTTGTTGTTAAAAAACAATAGAATTCCTCTGCATCTTTTTTGATAAGTACTGCCTGATCAGGCATAGATTGCGTTGTGACATGCTTTTGAATATTGGGGATGTCCCGCTATAATACCCAAAAGCATAAGATAACTTGACAGTCCAGTAAAGAATTACTGGATTTTTTGTATAAATTCTTCGATACTTTTTGATGTAGCTGCAATTTTTAACCAGTTTTTCAGAACAGTTGCATCTGATTCCTCAAAGAGTTTCTTTTCAAGTTCTGGTGGTATAGATCCAAGATCTTCTAAAAAACTGCGTAATATAGATTGACGCTCTTCTCTGCGTCCGGCCGCACGCTCATCTCTCAACATCTCTTCTAAAATCATGAAACGTTCCTCCATTTCACGGCTTTCCTTAATATGTCGGATAGAATTCTGCAACTGCTTAACATAGATATCGTGGAAATCTTCCTGACTTTCTTTCAGGTCTGCCTTTACAAATTTCAAAAATATTACCAGTTCTTTTGGAACTTCCTCTGCATTCTCCCCGCGGGTACTGAGATAAATAATGCATCTTCCATCTTCCAGAGAAGTTTCACCAGATTCTTTACAGATAATGTTCGTTTTCCCATAGTTATTTCCCCCATCAGCAGAGGAATTCTATAAGCAAATTATAGCAAATGCTTCGATGAAGTCAAGGTGATTTGCATCAAAAAGAATGTTGGAATTATGTGTTTTAGCAGTATTGAGAAAGGAAGATTCCTACGGATACCAGATTATAAAAGCTGTTTCTGATCTGATTGAAATTTCAGAATCCACTTTGTATCCTATTTTGCGAAGATTGGAGATGAGTGGAAAAGTAGAATCTTATACCACACAGTACAATAATCGATTGAGGAAATATTTTCATCTAACAGAAGAGGGAAGACAGTATCTGAAAAATTTTGACAAAGACAGAGCACAGTTGTTAAAAATATTGGATTATATTGCAGAGGAGGGTCGGACGGTCCGACAAGTGTATTTCTTGCGGGAAAGATTACATTTTGGGTACGTCCCGATATTTTGATTGTAATAACAGTAATGATGGTTATAATTACAATTAGTTATTTTATTTATAAAGTGAGAAAAAAATAAAATTAGGAAGATGAATATATCTGAAAACATTGAATTTTAAATTAAAAAGAGCTACAATTATACTATAAAGTAAGAGAAAGGAGTGTACGGTTATGACGGAAGCATTGATTGGAACATGTATTTTGGCAATTACGACAGTGATATTTGTCTGGGTATGTTCAGAGTATCAGATTTATAACAATGAACATTCAGCAGAGGAAAAATTAAATACCCCGCGGTTGTCGAGCTGGTTTGCAGCACAGAGGATGCGCTTTTGGTTTGCAGTTGATGATGCAAGAGAATATCCGCAGGAAGTGCTGAAGTCAGAGAATAAGACACTGCTTCAAAATGGGCTTGGAAAGCATCATGAAAAACACGAGATTCGAAGCGGGAAGCGCGGAGAACATCATACGATACAGAGTCAAAGAACCTATCGTATGCGGGGAAACTTATAAAAGAGAGATTGTTTTATCACAGAGAAGAGGAGATGTTAAATGCATCTCCTTCATTTAGTTTGTGCGCAAGCACGACGATTGCGCATGGATAGGCGGGGATTGGTGTGAACAGTAACAGGCGCTCATCTGATTGAAAGAAATCTCAGGAAAAAGTTCTTGCAATTCGAAACTCATGCACGTATAATAGATTCGTATGGAGAACGGACAGATATGGAGAGTTCCATGCAAATATTTAACGCAGCAAAAGCTGCATTATTGATTAAGTTAAAAGCTTAAATTTTATAAGTTGGTTACTTTATAACCGGTGCGTAAACAGCACATCAACTTGTGAAACGGTCAATAAGAGTATTAAAAGTAAAATATTTGCTATATAGACTCGAAAACCTTTATATCTGTAGTGCTTATACTTAGAAGAAAAGACAAAGCTCCTGTACTTAAGCAGGAGATTGGCATTATATAAAGAAGCATAGCAAGCGCAAGAAAGAATGTAGATGTAACGTACGTTTTTCTGCGCTTTTTTTATATCACAAACATTCAGAAGTAAAGGGGAATTGACAAAAAAGGGCGAGGTGAAAGAAAGATGAAGAATTTATCACAGGAGAATGCTCCGATCTATGAAGCATTAGAGCGGTTCCGGCGGATGCGGATCGTACCGTTTGATGTTCCGGGACATAAGCACGGAAGAGGAAATAAAGAACTGGTGGAATTACTGGGAGAACGCTGTGTCAGTATTGATGTCAATTCCATGAAACCGCTGGACAATCTGTGTCATCCGGTTTCTGTTATCAAAGATGCAGAACAGCTGGCAGCAGAGGCATTTCATGCAAGTCATGCATTTCTGATGGTAGGGGGAACGACATCCTCGGTGCAGGCGATGGTACTTTCCTGCTGTAAGAAGGGGGATAAGATCATATTACCGAGAAATGTACACCGCAGTGTGATCAACGCATTGGTGTTATGCGGAGCGATTCCGATCTATGTCAATCCGGATGTGGAGCACAGTCTGGGAATTTCACTTGGTATGAAAGTGTCTCAGGTAGAACTGGCGATTCAGAAGCATCCGGATGCGGTAGCTGTATTTGTGAACAATCCGACGTATTACGGAATTTGTTCTGATTTACGTTCTATCGTAAAAAAAGCACACGCTCACGGCATGAAGGTTCTGGTAGATGAAGCCCATGGAACACATTTTTATTTTGGAGAGAATCTGCCGGTTTCAGCAATGGAGGCAGGGGCAGATATGGCATCTGTGAGTATGCACAAATCAGGCGGAAGTCTCACACAGAGTTCCTTTTTGCTTGTAGGTCCGTCTATGCATGCGGGTTATGTGAGACAGATCATCAACCTGACGCAGACCACCAGCGGTTCCTATCTTTTACTGTCCAGTCTGGATATTTCCAGAAGAAATCTGGTGTTGCGCGGCAAGGAATCTTTTGCAAGAGTGGCGGCGCTGGCGGATTATGCAAGAGAAGAAATCAATCGGATCGGAGGATATTATGCATTTTCAAAAGAGCTGATCAATGGAGACAGTATTTATGATTTTGATACAACGAAGCTGTCCATCCATACGCTGGAAATTGGTCTTGCGGGAATCGAGGTCTATGATATTCTGCGGGATGAGTATGATATTCAGATCGAATTTGGAGATATCGGGAATATTCTGGCATATCTGTCTATCGGAGACCGGATCCAGGAGATTGAGCGCCTGGTAAGTGCACTGGCAGAAGTAAAGCGCAGATATCAGAAAGACAAGACGGGTATGCTCAGCCAGGAATATATTGAACCAGAGGTCATCATGAGTCCGCAGGATTCTTTCTATGCGGAAAAAGAGGCAGTGCCGATCCGGGAGTCAGAAGGCAGAATCTGCAGTGAGTTCGTAATGTGTTATCCGCCTGGAATTCCGATTCTGGCACCGGGAGAGAAGATCACAAAAGATGTAATCGAGTATATTCTCTATGCCAAAGAAAAGGGGTGTTCCATGACGGGACCTGAAGATGCGGCAATCGAATATTTAAATGTTCTGATATAAGGGGGGATAAAAGTGATGGAAATGTGGTTTTCAGATGAACACACGGACAATGTGAAACTGTCCATCCGTGTGGACAAGCAGCTGTTCAGTGCGCAGAGCGAGTTTCAGCGAATCGATGTTCTCGAATCAAAAGAATTTGGTAAGATTCTCGTAGCGGACGGAGATCTGATGCTGACAGAAAAAGATGAATTTATCTACCATGAGATGATGGCGCATGTTCCTATGGCAGTACATCCGAAGGTAGAGAATGTGCTGGTCATCGGCGGAGGTGACGGCGGATGTGTGCGGGAGCTTGCAAAATATAACACCATTCAGAAGATCGACGTCGTAGAAGTAGATCCTCTTCTGGTTGAAGTCTGTCGGAAATATTTTCCGCAGATTGCAAGCAGCCTGGATGACGATCGCGTGACGATCTATAATGAAGACGGACTGCGGTTTGTGCGTTCCAGATCCGATGTGTATGATCTGATCCTGATTGATTCACCAAATCCGTTTGGTCCTGCAGAGGGATTGTTTACAAAGGAATTTTACGGCAATTGTTACAATGCCCTGCATGAAGACGGGATCATGATCAACCAGCATGAAAGTCCGTTTTATACAGAAGAGGCATTTCAGTGTCAGAGAATGCACAAGAGAATTATAGAATCCTTCCCGATCAGTAAGATTTATCAGGCGCATATTCCGTCCTATCCGTCAGGACACTGGCTGTTCGGATTTGCGTCTAAGAAATACCATCCGCTCAATGACCTGGATGGAGTTTCCTGGAATCTGCGGGGGATTCATACAAAATATTATCTGCCGAGAGTGCACCACGGAGTCTTTGCATTACCGGCATATGTGGAGGAGCTTGTAAAAGATGTTGAATAAAAATGTAATGACGTTCATCGGATGTGATGCGGAGTATAATGAATCAGAGATCGTGTTGTTCGGTGCACCTTTTGATTCCACTACTTCCTACCGTCCGGGGGCAAGATTTGGAAGTCAGGCAATCCGCAATGAGTCTTATGGGCTGGAAACTTACAGTCCGTATCAGGGAAAAGATCTGACAGATTATAAGATTTTTGACAGTGGAGATCTGGAGCTGCCGATCGGGGATACGGAAAAAGTACTGGCTGAGATTCAGGATTGTACCGAGATTATTTTAAGCAGCGGGAAAATCCCGTTTATGATTGGCGGAGAGCATCTGGTGACACTGGGAAGTGTCCGTGCAGCAGCAGAGAAATATCCGGATCTGCATATCATCCACTTTGATGCACATGCAGATTTAAGAGAAGATTATCTGGGCGTTCAATATTCTCATGCCTGTGTACTGAGAAGATGTTGGGAGCTTTTGGGAGATGACAGGATCTATCAGTTTGGAATCCGATCCGGTGACAGAGAAGAGTTTCGCTGGGCAAGAGAAGGGCATGTGAAGATGCATAAGTTCAATCTTGACGGATTGGCAGAAGTAATTGAGAAACTGCAGGGAAAACCGGTATACATCACACTGGATCTGGATGTGCTGGATCCGTCTGTATTTCCGGGAACAGGAACTCCGGAGGCGGGCGGCGTTACATTTGTGGAACTGATGAATGCTGTGATCCAGACAGCCCAGGGAGTCAACGTGGTCGGATGTGATGTGAATGAACTGAGCCCGGTTTATGATCCAAGTGGAGTTTCCACAGCAGTAGCCGGAAAGATTATCAGAGAATTTTTACTTGCACTGCAAGTTTAATAGAAGAAAAAATAAGAAAGAAGGAGATAAAAAATGGGAAAAGTATTGATTGTTGGATGTGGCGGAGTTGCAAGTGTAGCTGTACACAAATGTTGTCAGAATAGTAAAGTATTTGATGCGATCTGTATTGCCAGCCGTACGGTTTCAAAATGTGAGGCATTGAAAGAAAAACTGCAGGCTTCCTACAACGGAACGATTACAACTGCACAGGTGGATGCAGATAACACAGAAGAACTGATCGCACTGATTGAAAGGGAAAAACCGGACGTAGTACTGAATCTGGCACTTCCATATCAGGATCTTACAATTATGGATGCCTGCCTTGCAACAGGAGTGGACTATGTAGACACTGCAAATTATGAGCCGGAAGATACTGCAAAATTCGAATATAAATGGCAGTGGGCATACCGTGAGAAATTTGAAAAAGCAGGAATTACAGCGTTGTTGGGAAGTGGATTTGATCCCGGAGTAACAGGAGTATTTTCTGCATATGCGCTGAAACATTATTTTGACGAGATTAATTATATCGATATTCTGGACTGCAATGGAGGAGATCACGGCTATCCGTTTGCAACGAACTTCAATCCGGAGATCAACATCCGCGAGGTTTCTGCAAAAGGTTCTTACTGGGAAGACGGACACTGGGTAGAGACAGAGCCGATGGAGATCAAGAGAGAATACGATTTTCCGGAAGTGGGAATGAAAGATATGTATCTTCTGCACCATGAAGAAATCGAATCTCTGGCACTGAATATTCCGGGAATCAAAAGAATCCGTTTCTTTATGACATTTGGACAGAGCTATCTGACACATTTGAAATGTCTGGAAAATGTAGGAATGACATCCATTGAGCCGATTATGTACGAAGGAAAAGAAATCGTACCGCTTCAGTTTTTGAAAGCTGTTCTTCCGGATCCGGCATCTCTTGGACCGAGAACAAAAGGAAAGACAAATATTGGATGTATTTTTACAGGAAAGAAAGACGGAAAAGAGAAGACAATCTATATTTACAATGTATGCGATCATGAAGAATGCTATAAAGAAGTGGGATCACAGGCTGTTGCCTATACTACAGGTGTTCCGGCAATGATCGGTGCCATGATGCTCATGACAAAGACATGGGACAAAGACGGTGTTTACAATATCGAAGAGTTTGATCCGGATCCGTTTATGGATGCCCTCAATGAGTTTGGACTTCCATGGAAAGTGGTAGAAAACCCTCAGATGGTAGATTAAGAAACGGACATCAGAAATGAAAAGAGAAGAATTAAGGACTCCATGCTATGTCATCATGGAGTCAGAAATGAAAAAGAATCTGCAGATTTTACAGGAAATCCGACAGCAGAGCGGATGTAAGATCCTGCTGGCACAGAAAGCATTTTCTATGTATTCCTGTTATCCTCTCATCGGAGAGTATCTGGATGGAACGACTGCCAGCGGCTTGTATGAAGCAAAGCTCGGGAAAGAATGTATGGGCAAAGAAAATCATATTTTTTCTCCGGCATATCGGGAAGATGAATTTGAAGAGGTGCTGGAAAGCTGCGAACATCTCGTGTTTAATTCGTTTTCACAGCTTGAGCGTTTCGGAGAACGTGCTGCAAAAGCCGGAAAAAGTGTGGGGATCCGTGTAAATCCGGAATGTTCCACGCAGGGAGAGCATGCGATTTATGATCCTTGTGCACCGGGCTCCCGTCTTGGGATTCTGGTATCCGAATTTCCGGAAACACTGCCATCTTACGTAGAGGGACTGCATTTTCATACACTCTGTGAGCAGAATGCAGATGCTCTGGAAATCACGTTGAAAGCAGTGGAAGAAAAGTTCGGCAAGTGGATGAAACAGTTAAAATGGGTGAATTTTGGCGGCGGTCATCATATTACAAGAGCGGATTATGACAGAGAGCTTCTGATCTCCTGTGTGCGCAGGATTCAGGACACCTACAATGTACAGGTCTATCTGGAACCGGGAGAAGCGGTGGCGTTAAATGCGGGCCATTTGATCACAACAGTGGAAGATATTGTACATAATGATATTGCGGTACTGGATGTCTCTGCAGCGTGTCATATGCCGGATGTGATCGAGATGCCGTATCGCCCGCCTCTGTTTGATTCTGGAGAGGCGAAGGAAAAAGAATATACGTATCTGCTTGGCGGTCCGACCTGTCTGGCAGGAGATGTGATCGGAAGTTATTCTTTTGATCAGCCGCTGAAAGTAGGAGACAGACTCACATTTGGAGATATGGCGATCTATACGACTGTAAAAAATAATACATTCAATGGAATGCGTCTTCCGGATATTGTGTGGGAACGCGAAAGTGGAGAATGTGAGATCGTGAAATCGTTCGGATATGAAGATTTTAAATGCAGATTATAAGATCTTCAATAAGTGAATAAAATAACAGGAAAGTCAACAAAATAACGATTGTTGACTTTCTTTTTTTGTGTGATAAATTGTTATTGTGCATAAAAATACAAATCATCTATCCGGATAACAGATCGTAAAGTAAGGAGTTGTAATAACAATGGGACTGCATGTCATTGATGAAGCAAAAAGATGTTTAAACTGTAAAAAACCGAGATGTCAGGAAGGGTGTCCGATCCATACCCCGATTCCTGTGATGATCCAGATGCTGCTGCAAGGAGAGATGCCGGAGGCGGCAGAAATGGTGTTTGCCAACAATCCGCTGTCTGTCATCTGTTCTCTGGTCTGTGACCACGAAAAACAGTGTGAAGGGCATTGTGTGAAAGGCATAAAAGGAGAACCGGTGCATATTTCTTCGATTGAAAATTATATTTCAGATACCTGCTTTGACCGGATGAAGCTGGAGCAGCTTCCGAAAAACGGCAAACGGATCGCAGTTGTCGGCGCGGGTCCGGCAGGAATCACAATCGCTATTTTGATGGCGTGCAGAGGATATAAAGTGACGATTTTTGAGGTGAAAGAGAAGATCGGGGGAATCATGCGTTATGGAATTCCTGAATTTCGTCTGCCAAAGTCCATTTTAGACCGCTATTATGTAAAAATGAAAGAGCTGGGTATCTTATTTAGGCCCAATTTTGCGTTGGGTGGTTCCACAGGTGTGGAAGATCTTTTAAGAGACGGATATCATGCCGTATTTATCGGAACAGGAACCTGGAGACCGTATCAGCTGCATATACCGGGAGAAACATTTGGAAATGTGCACTACGGAATCAATTATCTGAACAATCCGGATGTCTATGATCTGGGAGACCGGGTACTTGTCATCGGTGCGGGGAATGCGGCAATGGATGTGGCAAGAACGTCAATTCGTAAAGGCTCCCGGCATGTAACCGTCTATTCCATCACAGAAGTTCCGGCGGCATCCCCAAAAGAGGTGGAGTATGCAAAACTGGACGGAGTGGAGTTCGAATATCTGCAGACGGCCATTGAAATCCGGGATGAAGGAGCCATTATCTGTGATGTGGAATGGACCGAAGATGGAAAACTGGTGAAAAAAGAAGAGACTGCCAGGCTTGTTCCGGCTGACAGTATCATTATTTCGATTTCTCAGGGACCACAGGATCGGATCGTGAACCGGGATAAAGAGCTGCAGGTAGATGATCGGGGATTGCTCAAGACAGATGCAAATGGAGAGACCACCATGCCGGGGATTTTCGCATCCGGAGATGTAGTGACGGGTGCAAAGACCGTGGTAGAGGCGGTGAAGTATTCGAAAATGATCGCAGATGCGATGGATGAATATGTAAAAACACATTATGAATAGAAATACAGGCTGGTGTTCTTTGCAAAACATCAGCCTGTACTTTTTTACTCTAAAACAAAATCCATATAAACCGGATTATGATCACTCCATTTAAAACCGGTATCCAGAACCAGTGCATCTTCTACAGTCACATTATCAGATACCAGAAAACCATCTACTGTTACAACAAAATCAGATTCGCTGTAAGGCTGATCTGCGTTTCGGCAGGACGGTACCGGATTTTTCTCGTCAAACGGTGCAATCAACTGCATGAAATCAGGAATCAGTTCTTCGGATATCGGTTTTGCCCAGTTGTCTTCTAATTCCTTGTGACCAAAAATCTCAGCAGAATTTCCAAGCAGATCTTTATTGAAATCACCGCCCGCAATAATATAATTTCCAGCGTCATATTCTTCTTTCATATCCTCAAACAGCATCCGCAGCTGATTGTCCGCGGTGCTCGGATCAGATGTATAAGCGGAAAGATGCAGATTGTACAGGACAAGTTCCTTTCCGTTTTCTGTTGGAATCCGGTTGACGTTATAGCAGCGATCCAGATCCAGCAGCTTCATAAATCCATCCTCGATCGGTAAAGAGCGTCTGATGGATTCCGTGATCTCCATATTAGAAATTGTAAGCATACCGGATTTGTTCTTTCCATGTGGCTCCAGAATCGGATAGAACAGATAAGGGCTGTCATAGTTCTGAGCAAATGTGTAGTTTCGTGTGGTGTTATCGGTTGAAAGTGTCTGTGAAAGCAATGGTTTGCGTTCATCCACATGATAACTTCTTGTTCCGTCAATATCCACTTCCTGGAACAGCATAAAATCCGGGTCTAACTGAGCTACAGCTTTCGCATAGCTGCTGACATTTTCGATGACGGCATCTTTGGAACGGGCACGGCTTTCTTTTCCACCGTCCATAAAGAAAGAATAGTCGTCACTGTATGCGCCGAAACCGATATTTCCAGATGTGATGCGGTAACTTTTTTTGATTTTTGCCTTTTCTGTAGATTTTCCGGTGATCGTCAGTTTTTGCTTGTCTTCCAGACGGTAGTAACTGGAAAATACATAAACAACATAGCCGACTACGATCATTATCAGAGTTCCAAGGAAGATTCCCAGGCGTTTCAGCCATTTCTTTGAATTTGTTTTCATAAATATATGGTCCTTCTTTCTGTATCGTTTTTTTTGAACAACATTTCGCAAAATGATTATATCATATCCCGACTGAAATGAAAGAAATTGTCAAAAGTAAAATTGCCGATCGTGCGAAAAGGAATCAAAGATGAATTGAGAAGGCGATACGGCAGTGTTATAATTGAGAAATATGAACATCCGAAGAAAGGAGCTAATGTGTAAAAGATATGGAGAAAAATAGAATGTTTTCAAAGTTAACAGAGGCACAAAAACAATTTTTTGAAACCGGACGGACTCGTGATCTTGCATTTCGTATCTGCCAGTTACAACTGCTGGCAGATGCAATGCGAAAAAATGAAACGGTTTTGGAGGAGGCATTAAAGAAAGATCTTGGAAAATCTGTATTTGAATCTTATGCCACAGAGATTGGATTTGTACTTGCTGATATTCGATATACGATTCAAAATCTTCAGAAATGGTCGGCTCCAAAACGTGTGAGAACACCGCTGTATTTATTTCCGGGCAAAAGTAAGATTCAAAAAGAACCTTATGGAAGTGTGCTTATTCTGGGGCCATATAATTATCCGGTACAGTTGTTGGCAGAGCCTCTGATCGGAGCGATTGCGGCAGGAAACTGTGCAGTACTCAAACCATCAGAGCTTACCCCACATGTTTCAAAAGCAATGTATCAGATCGTACACTCTACATTTAAAGAAGAATATATTGCCTGTGTGGAAGGCGGGGTGGAGGTCAATCAGGAATTACTTTCTCAGAAATTTGATTATATCTTTTTTACAGGAAGTGAACGTGTCGGAAGGATCGTTATGAAAGCGGCGGCAGAAAATCTGACACCGGTGACATTGGAATTAGGTGGAAAAAGTCCGGTTATTATCGAAAAAACTGCAAATATAAAAGAGGCAGCAAGAAGAATTGCGTGGGGAAAACTCATGAATGCGGGACAGACCTGTGTGGCGCCGGATTATGTGCTTGTGGATGAGAGCAGAAAACAGCAGTTCTTAACAGAGATGAAAACAGCATTTTCTCATCTATATGGAAAAGAAATCAAGGAAAATCCGGATTTTGGACGAATTGTAAATAAACAGCACATGGAGCGTCTGCAGAACATTCTGGATCAAGACAGAGATTATTTGTTTTATGGAGGAACAACGGATTTTACACAACGCTATGTCGAGCCGACGATTCTGGATGTGGGAAAACTGGAAAATTCCGCCAGTTCAGCCGCTATGCAGGAAGAAATATTTGGTCCGATCCTGCCTGTTTTGTCATATCACAGATTAGAAGATGCGATTCGTTTTGTGAATAAAAGAGAGAAACCACTTGCGTTGTATGTGTTCACCCGAAAGAAAAGTGCGGAAAAATTTATCCTGGAACGGGTGGCTTCTGGAGGAGTGTGCGTGAATGATACGATCAGTCATCTGATCAATCCGATGCTACCGTTCGGAGGAGTGGGAGCATCCGGTATGGGACGGTATCATGGGAAGTACAGTTTTGACACATTTACACATGAAAAAAGCGTGTTTATAAAACCGGCAAACTGGAATCTTCCGGTTTGTTATCCACCATTTACAAAAGGAAAGAAAAAACTTGTAAAATTCTTTTTGAAATAATGAAAAAATCACCTTGACTTTGACGCTGCGTCAACTTGTATACTAAAATCCGGCAGGAGGTAGAAAGATGGAATACAGTATTCGGGAAGTGGCAAAAATGACAGGAGTGAGTACACGTACATTGCGTTATTTATGATGAAGAAGTGTCAGGATGTGCAGAGTTTTTGAAGGCTGCTGTTTTGTATTGGGCGAAATAAAGGACAAGATATGAGCAGCATGATATCGTAAGTAAAAACAAAAGTGAATTGTCTGAATTGTGCGAAAAAAATAAAAAACAGAAAAAACATTGACAATTCAC
>ERZ773183.1340-NODE-1340-length-21205-cov-3.388605_pt1 | contig 21205 bp, 21 predicted proteins | sample MGYA00580532_ERZ773183 | MGnify/ENA primary metagenome ERZ773183 (study PRJEB29015, sample SAMEA2737791) | human gut metagenome | biome: human gut; feature: human-associated habitat; material: faeces | place: China | collected 2012 ... | reverse complement strand
ACCTCGGCAAATGCCTCGGTGTGGGTGGGGAAGATGGCGGGCGTGGTGGCCTTGTTGCCGTTGCCCTCGTGGGTGATCATGCTGCTTTCCATACCGATGCGCTCGCACAGACCTTTGCAAAGAACCTTTTCTCCGTCCATGTCGATGAGCTGGTACTTCAGGCTGGAAGAGCCGCAGTTGATAACCAGAACTTTCATGGGGTATCCTCCTTATTTTTAAGGGCACAATTACGCCCTTTCCTTATTACAATTTTTATTATATAATGTGGTTAGTGTTTTTGCAAGGCGAGAACGCACAAATCTTGCACGTTCTTTTTTTAACAACCCGCTCAGGAGTTTTTTGCATGGAATTTGCCGGAATCATCACCGAATATGACCCTTTTCACAACGGCCATGCCGCACAGATCGCTGCGGCCAAGTCGGCGGGCGCGGGCTGTGTGGCTGTCTGCATGAGCAGCGGTGCCGTCCAGCGGGGCGGCGTGCCCGTGCTGCCCGAGAGTGTGCGGGTGTGCGCGGCGCTGGATGCCGGGGCAGATTTAGTCATTACATTGCCCGCGCCCTACGCCTGTGCCACAGCCGAGCAGTTTGCCTCCGCCGGGGTGCGGCTGCTGGCCGCGCTGGGGTGCGATACGCTGGTGTTCGGAGCCGAGGACCCCGACACCGCCCAGCTCTCGCAAGTGGCCGAGCTGCTGGCCAGGCCGGAGCTGGACGCCCTATTACGGGAACGGCTTTCCACCGGCATGACCTACGCCGCCGCACGGGCCGAAGCCGCCGACGCGCTGCTGCCAGGGGCGGGGACACTGCTGCGCACGCCCAACAACATTTTGGGCATCGAGTACTGCAAAGCCATTTTGGCGCAGGGTGCTGCCCTCACGCCGCTGGCGCTGCCCCGGCTGGGTGCAGCCCACGGCGGCGGCAGGCCGGGGGAGCACAATGGCATCCCCATGGCCAGCGCCAGCTACCTGCGCAGCCTGACGGTGGAGGATTGGGAACCCTACGTGCCCCCGCGGGCGGCAGCGCTGTACACCAGGGCTGCGGCGGCGGGATTGCTGGCGGATGGAAGCAAATTTGAGGTTGCCGTGCTGGCGCTGCTGCGCGCGAAACCCGAAGCCGATTTTGCCGCCGTGCGCGGCGTGAGCGAGGGGCTGGAACACCGCCTGACCGCCGCCGTGCGGGAGGCCACCAGCCTGGACGACCTGTACACCCGCCTAAAGACAAAACGTTACCCCCATGCGCGGCTGCGGCGGCTGGTGCTGGACGCTGCGCTGGGCATCCCCGCCGAGCTGCCTGCGCCGCCCTACATCCAGGTATTGGGGGCACGCAAAACTGCGCTGTCCCGTTTAAAGCAGGCCGCGCTGCCCGCCGGGACCAGTTTAGCCGACCTGGCACGCAGCGGGGCGGAGGCTGCAAAAATCAGCGAATTGCACAACAAAGCTGTCGATTTTTCAGCACTTTGCAGGGTCAAAACCCAGCCGATGGGGCTTGCCTTTACGACCAAACCCGTGGTCGTATAAAATGCATATGGAGAAATGCTCGTAGAACTGTAAGATTGTTGCATTTTTAACGGGCAAAATCGGTTCGTAAAAGTAAAAGGAGAAGAAACCATGGCATTGCATGTAATGGATGAAGCCAACCATTGCCTTGGATGCAAAAAGCCCCGCTGCCAACAGGGCTGCCCCATCCACACCAACATCCCCGAGGTCATCCGCCTGCTGAAGGACAACAAACTGGACGACGCCGGCAAGATGCTGTTTGAGAATAACCCCCTGACCACCGTCTGCTCGCTGGTGTGCAACCACGAGAACCAGTGCGAGGGCCATTGCGTGCAGGGCATCAAGGGCGCACCCGTGCATTTCTCGGTCATCGAGAACTACATTTCCTCTACCTACGCCAGCCAGATGACCAAAGGTCCCGCCACCCCCAACGGCAAAAAGGCCGCCATCATCGGCAGCGGCCCGGCTGGTTTGACCATCGCGGTCATCCTGGCCCGCTACGGCTACGATGTGACCATTTTTGAAAGCCACGATAAGATCGGCGGCGTGCTGCGCTACGGCATCCCTGAGTTCCGTCTGCCCAAAAGTGTGCTGGACGACTTCGAGTACCGCCACCTGCGCCTGAAGGACATCAAAGTCCGCCCCAACACCGACGTGGGCAAGGCCCTGCGGCTGGAGGACCTCTTCCGCGATGGGTACAAGGCGATCTTCATCGGCACCGGCGTATGGCGTCCCAACACGCTGCACATCAAGGGCGAGAGCCTGGGCAACGTACACTATGCCATCAACTACCTGCAAAACCCTGACGTCTACCACCTGGGCCGCCGCCTGATCGTCATCGGCGCAGGCAACGCCGCCATGGATGTCTGCCGTACCGCCCTGCGCCACGGCACCCGCCATGTGGAGTGCTTCTCGCTGTCCAAAAAGATCACCGCCAGCGAGTACGAGGCCAGCTACGCCAAGCTGGAAGGCGTCAACTTCCACTTTAACAAAAAACCGGTGGAGATCACTGACAAGGGCGTGGTGTTCCGCGACCTGAACGAAGCCGAGGACGGCACCCTGACCGACATCCCGGACACCGAGGAACTATACCCGTCCGACAGCGTGATCGTCTCCATCAGCCAGGGTCCCTGCACCACCATCACCGAGAGCGAACACGACCTGAAAACCAACGAACGCGGCTTGTTTGTGACCGACGAGCTGGGCCACACCAGCATGCCCGGCGTGTTTGCCAGCGGCGATGCCGTCAAGGGCGCGCGCACCGTAGTCGAGGCCGTGGCCTACAGCAAAAAGGTGGCCGAGGCCATGCACGAGTACATGCAGACCCTGCCGCCCGAGCTGCCCGACGAGTACGCCAACGTACCCATGGCCAAGTACGATGACGGCAACTGATTTTTACACATACCCATCCAGCGTGGGGCGTTTTGCCCTGCGCTTTGTTTTTGCCTGACACAAATTGGAAACATAGCTGTGTTAGGGTAGGGGAAAGGAGGCGATGTTGCGTGAAATCTCGTTTTGTATTTTTATTGTTTGTTTTCACAGTTTGTATTTTATCTGGTTGTGGCGCAGGTCATAATGCGCGTATGGATGTTGATTTTTCGGCATCTGATGCCGCTCAGACAGCGGAAAGCGGCGCGGTGGTGGTTGCGGAAGATGGCGCAAGCACGCTGCACATGCTGGGTGCGGCGAACAAATACGGCTGGTATCAGGTCGGGTACGATGAAACGGATGTGTGGTACGGCACCGTGATCGATTTTGCCGAAGCCGAGGAGCGGGAGATTTCTGCCCCAGACAGCCTGCCCATGAACGGCCGGGTGGGCAATTTGCAGGTTGACGATGCGCAAATCGTCTGGAGCTGGTCCGGCATGCTGACCGACACTCCGGCGCTGGTGGTGACGGATTTTGACAGAAACCAGACCGGGGCGGTCAGCTTCCCGCAGGGATGGTACCTTGCCGGTTGGGCACCCATAGCCGCCGACGAACAGTACTTATATGCCAAAGGCGGTACGGTCTCCGATGATCCCGCCCGCCTGGACGAGCGCCGCCTGCTTCGGCTGAACCCGGCCGCCGACACGGTAGAGACCGTCACGACCTGGGACGAGTACGGCGGCCAGCTGCTGGGTACCTGGGATGGCAAGCTGCTGCTCACACGGCGGGTGCCCGGCGCTGATTGCCCGGAGCCTGTGTATGCTTATTACAGTGTCGACAATTTTAACGATCTGAAGCCCTATTTAACCGAGACACTCTGCGCACTGGACCCTGCCACCGGCAGTGAGATCGTGCTGGCCGAGGGGGCGGTGTATACCTTTGGTCCGCTGCGGAAGTTAGCCGGGGATGCGCTGTGGTGGGTGGACGGCACCCGCCTGCTGCGCCAGCCGTTAGGCACAGACGAGGTGCAGACGGTGGCTGAGCTTCCACAAGAGATGACGCTGGACAGCGTGTATGACGAGGATGTGTTTTTGCTGGCCCGCCAGGATGAGCGGCAAGTGCTGTATGTGTATCATCTGGCAGACGGCACGCTGGCCGAAAGTCTCCTGCGCTGTGCTCTCAAGTACGAGGATCATTATGTTCCCATCGTCTGCCAGGCTGCGCCAGGAATGTATTTGATTATCGAGGGCGAGACCGCCGTGACGAAAACCCTCACCGGCACCGATGGGCGGCAATACAACATCAGTTCCCCAGTAACGCAGTATGCCTTGGCTACGCGATCGGCAATACTGGATCCCAGCGTCCCGACTACGCCAGTGCCGCCAGGCATATGGCGAAAATAGCAGCGCGGAAATCTCCCTTTCCATAAGGGAGATTTTTTATTTTGTGCGTCTTGCACAAATTTTCGCCGTGATTTTTGTCGTTTGAAAATGATTGTTTGTGGTTGATTCTGGTGGTTGTTGTGCTATAATACAATCAGAATCAATCATGCAAAGTCACAAGCCGCCAAGTCCAATCAGAAAGAAAATAAAGAAGGAGGCCCTCCATGCTTGCAGAAGAACGATTTTCCCAGATTCTAGCACTGCTGGCGGAAAAACGCACCGCCACCGTACAGGAACTTTGCGAGGCCCTGAATGTCAGCGAGTCCACCATCCGGCGCGACCTGCTGGAGCTAGACCGTCAGGGTCGGGTCAATAAAGTCCACGGCGGTGCCACGCTGCCAAACAGCCAGTTCCGAGCCGACGAGCCCACGATGGAAGCCAAGGAAACACTGGCCGTCAGCCAAAAAAACACCATCGCCAAAGCCACCGCCGCTCTTATCCAGGCCGATGATTTCGTCTACCTGGACGCCGGGTCCACCACGCTGGCCGTGGCACGGGCCGTCAGCGGCGCGGCGCTGGACGCCCACTACGTCACCAACGGCATCGCCCACGCGCGGCTGCTGGCGCAAAAAGGCTGCCGCGTCTTTGTGCCTGGCGGCCTGCTGCGCCCCCAGACCGAGGCCATCATCGGTGCGGCAGCCATGGCGGCGCTGCAGCAGTACAACTTCACCAAGGCGTTTTTGGGGGCCAACGGCATTGATCTGGTCGCCGGGTTCACCACCCCGGACCCCGAGGAAGCCGCCGTCAAGGCCTGTGCCGCCCACCGCGCCCACGAGGTATGGTTTTGGCCGATGACACCAAGTTCGGCAGCATCTACCCGGCCGTAATCGCCGGGCTGCAGGATGGTTCTATCCTGACCAACCGCTGCCCTGATCCCCGCTACCGCCAGCAAACGCTGGTAAAGGAGGCAGAAGCATGATCTATACCGTTACATTTAACCCCGCCATCGACTACGTCGTCCGGCTGGACAGTCCGCTGCAGGTCGCGGCCATCAACCGCGCCACCGGTGAGGATTGCGTGCTGGGCGGCAAGGGCATCAATGTATCCGGCGTGCTGGCCCAGCTGGGGGTCGAAAGTGTGGCTCTCGGCTTTATCGCAGGCGAGACCGGCGCCTGGCTGGAGCGCGGCCTGGCCGCCCAGGGTCTGCACACCGATTTCATCCACCTGCAAGAGGGGATGACACGCATCAATGTCAAGATCAAGGCCGGGCAGGAGACCGAGCTGAACGGCGCAGGGCCGAACATTCCCGAAGCCGCCATGCAGGCGCTGGAAGCCAAGCTGGACGCGCTGCAAAAAGACGACGTGCTGATTTTGGCGGGCAGCATCCCGGCCTGCCTGCCGCAGACCACCTACGAACGACTGCTGGCCCGGCTGCAGGGCCGCGGCGTGCGCGCTGTGGTAGACGCCACCCAAAACCTGCTGCTGAAGGTGCTCCCCTACGAACCGTTCCTCGTCAAGCCCAACAACCACGAGCTGGCCGAGATCGTGGGCCGCGAGCTGACCAATGATGACGAGATCGTCACCGCCGCCGCCAGCCTGCAGGCCCAGGGTGCCCACAACGTGCTGGTAAGCATGGCCGGGGACGGCGCACTGCTGCTGGACGAAAACGGCACGGTGCATCGCATCGGCTGCCCCAAGGGCAAGGTGGTCAACAGCGTTGGCGCGGGCGACAGCATGGTAGCCGGTTTTATGGCGGGCTACCTGCGCACCGGCGATTACCGCTACGCGCTGCGCCTGGGTACCGCCTGCGGCAGTGCAACGGCGTTCAGCGTTGGGCTGGCAACGAAGGCGGATATTGAAAAGCTGCTGAGAACGATTTGATAAATAGAAGGAGACCCGCTATGCGTATTACAGAACTGTTTACTGCGCAGTCCATTGCACTGGATGAGGCCGCAGCCGATCAGGCGCAGATCATCGATCGGCTGGTGGAATTGCAGGCCACCCACGGCAACATCACCGACCGAGAAGCCTACAAAAAAGCCCTCTACGCTCGCGAAGCCGAAGCGTCCACCTACGTGGATAACGGCATCACGGTGCCCCACGCCCGCACTGCCTGTGTGACCCGCCCCAGCCTGGCCGCCATGCGTCTGGCCGCGCCCGTGCAGTACAACGCCGAGGATGACGGTAAGACCGACCTGCTGTTTGCCATCGCTGCGCCGGAAAACGGCAGCCTGCACATTGACATGCTGGCCCGCATGATGCAGATGCTGATGAACGACGATTTTGTCGAAAAGCTGCGCGCCGCCAAAACGCCCGCCGAGTTCCTGGCCGCCATCGATGTCCAGGAAGACGCCCAGTTCGGCGAGGAGAGCTTCACCCAGCAGGAGATCCCCCAGCAGGGCTACCGCGTGCTGGCTGTGACCGCCTGCCCCAACGGCATCGCACACACCTACATGGCCGCCGAGGCGCTGACCAAGGCCGGTGCCCGTCTGGGCCTGCCCACCAAGGTGGAGACCAACGGCTCGGACGGCGCGAAAAACGTGCTGACCGTCGAGGAGATTGCCGCCTGTGACGGCATCATCATTGCAGCGGACAAAAACGTCGAGACCACCCGTTTTGACGGTAAGCCGGTGATTTTTGCCCGTGTGGATGACGGCATCCACAAACCAGAGGAACTTATTAAAACCATCGCCCACGGCGAAGCCCCCATCTTCCACGCCAAGGGCGGCGCACCGGCGGCCAACGAGGCCAGTGCCAACGACTCCGTCGGCCACACCCTCTACAAGCACCTGATGAACGGTGTCTCTCACATGCTGCCCTTCGTGGTAGGCGGCGGCATCATGATCGCGCTGGCGTTTTTGCTGGACGATTACACCATCGATCCCTCCAACTTCGGCATGAACACCCCGGTGGCGGCCTTCTTTAAAACTGTAGGCAACGCAGCGTTCAGCTACATGCTGCCCATCCTGTCGGCCTACATTGCCATGTCCATTGCTGACCGTCCCGGCCTGGCCGTGGGCTTTGCAGGTGGTGTGCTGGCTATGAACGGCACCAACTTTGCCGGGCTGGCCCAGGGCGACACCACCGGCATTTCGGGCGGCTTTTTGGCTGCGTTGCTGGCCGGTTTTGTCTCCGGCTATATCGTCGAGGGTCTCAAACGCATCACCGAAAAGCTGCCCGCCAGCCTGAACGGCATCCGCCCGATGCTGATCTACCCGCTGGGCGGCATGCTGGCCATCGGTGCCGTAATGTGCGGCATCAATCCGGTCATGGGCGTGATCAACACCGCCATGACCGATTGGCTGAACGCCATGGGCGGCACCTCCAAGGTGCTGCTGGGCGCCATCGTGGCTGGTATGATGGCGGTGGACATGGGCGGCCCCGTCAACAAAGCCTCCTACGCCTTCGGCATCGCGGCGCTGGCCTCCGGCAACTACGGCGTCATGGCCGCCGTCATGGTAGGCGGCATGGTCCCGCCGATCGCTATTGCGCTGTCCACCACCTTCTGCCCCAAAAAGTGGACCGAGGACGAGCGCCGCAACGGCATCGTCAACTACGTAATGGGTCTGTGTTTCGTCTCCGAGGGCGCTATTCCGTATGCGGCGGCTGACCCGCTGCGCGTGCTGCCCAGCTGCGTCATCGGCGCGGCACTGTCGGGTGCGCTGTCGATGACCTTCGGCTGCGCCTTGCGTGCGCCCCACGGCGGAATCTTCGTCTTCCCGGTCGTGGACCACGCGCTGCTGTACTTTGTGGCGCTGGCCATTGGCAGCGTGGTGGGCGCAGTAATTTTGAGCCTGCTGAAAAAGGACCGAACCGACGCTTGATACTATGATAGAACAGACGGCCCCCGCCGGAGATTTTCTCCCGGTGGGGGCTGTTTTGGCTTGGTTGATGTGTTTGCCGGATTTTGCAGTACGTGTCTCCCCGGCCGCAGCATGCAGGTCTGGTCGTTTGCAAACCCGCCACGGCTGTGCTATAGTAGTAGCAACACACAAAATGGAGGATCGCTATGCTGCCTGTTACAACGCCGGGAGCCGAGATCGTTTTTGAGGGCACCTGCAATTTCCGCGAGCTGGGGGGCTACCGCGCTGCCGATGGCCGCCATGTGCGCCGCGGGCTGCTGTACCGCGGCTGCAGCCTGGATACGCTGCAAAGCCCCGCTGACCGTACCAAGCTGGAAAGCCTGCACCTGCGGGAGATCCTGGACCTGCGCAGCGCCGGAGAGGCCGCCCGCCAGCCCGACGCGGCCGTGTCCGGGGCGCATTACCAGCGTATCTGCGGAATGCGGTACGCCGATGGCAGCGAGATGGACTTTTCGCCCGCCGGCATCCAGCGCATTGCCGCCGAAAAGGCCGCCTACGAGGCCAAAGCCGGCCACCCCGTACACGATTTTTACTGGTTCACTGACCTGTACAAGCAGATGCCTTTCGGCAACCCGGCCTACCATGAGCTGTTCCGCCTGCTGGAGGAGCATCGCGTACCGCTGCTGTTCCACTGCACCTGCGGCAAGGACCGCACCGGCATTGCCGCTATGTTGGTACTGCTGGCGCTGGGTGTGAGTCGGGAGGATGCCATCGCCGACTACATGCTGACGAACGTTTACCGCAAAGCCATCATCGATAAATTCATGCAGGATAAACCCGCCGACCAGTACGACCTGCTGCTGCCTGTGGAGGGCGTAAGCGAATCGATGGGGGCAGGGTCCATCGACGTATTGCTGGAAAAGTACCCCAGCTATGAGGCGTATTTTGAGGCTGAATACGGCCTGACCACGGCACGCTTGGCCGCGCTGCGGGATTTTTATCTGGAATAATTATTTTGAAATCATGCGTCACCTGCGGTGATAAGAACTACACCGCCGACCAGCTGAAAAAGGGGATATGGCATGTGACCATCATCGCGTTCGTGTTCTGCGCGTCGGTGTGGTCGCTGTCGATGGCCGTGCCCCAGGTATACGTGCGCATCTTTTCCGCCAGCAAGAGCAGTTGGTGCACGCAGGCGGAGCAAAAAAGTAAGGCGCAGCTGCGCGGATTTTCGGATTTTTACAGATTTTTGCAAAAAAGTTTGAAATAGCTGTTGACAAACGGTTTCCCACACGCTATAATATATGAGCGTTGAGGGCAGACGCCCACAACGATGATTGCGATGGGGATTCGCATAATGGTAGTGCAGCGGACTCTGACTCCGCCCGTGGGAGTTCGATCCTCTCATCCCCAACCACACCGCAGCAGCGCAGCTGCTGCGGTTTTTTCTTTCCGGGGTGTAGCGCAGTTGGTAGCGCGCTTGGTTCGGGACCAAGAGGCCGTGGGTTCAAATCCCGTCACTCCGACTTGTAAAAAGAGCGTTAAAACGTAAGTTTTAACGCTCTTTTGCTTTATCAGTACACACTTTAGTACACACTTCTGATATTTTTAATGTCATGCAACAGTTCCTTATATGCCTCCGGTGACTCTCGCTTCAACGCATCCATAAACGTATCAAGCACGCGCTGCATTGTCGGCTCGGCATTCTCCAATTATGCAATCGCGCCGTCAATTTCTCGCCTGTCGTACATAGCCGCGCCCCTTTTCTTATCGTTTCAACTCGTCAATGCATCTGCGAAGAAGATCACGATCACGGTCGTCTGCAGTCTGCATCATGTCTTCCAGCCGGTGCACAAGGCTGCCATTGTCGCGGCTATAATGTCCGCGAACGTAATGCGTGCCACGTCTGCCGTAGCTGCTGCCGTTCCCGTAATCGCCGTAGGCTTCCCATCGGCCAATGCCATTACCTACACACCGCCGTCTGCCGCCTTTTTGTTTAAAGAGATGATGGAGAAATACCGCGAAGAAACTTGACAAGCCCGCCCCAACGGCGTACATTTATACTATAATAAAATATCCATCAGGGAGGTTTTCTTATGGCGATTCGTGTTGGCATCCTGACTTCCGGCGGCGACTGCCCTGGCCTGAACGCCACCATCCGCGGTGTAGCCAAGGCGCTGTACCACCGCATGGGCAGCAAGGTCGAGATCGTAGGTATCATGAACGGCTACGACGGCCTGATCAACGGCAACTACCGCGAAATGAGCCCGGACGAGTTTTCCGGCATTTTGACCGTGGGCGGCACCATCCTGGGCACCAAGCGTACCCCCTTTAAAAAGATGCGTGTGGTCGAGGAAGACAAGGTGGACAAGGTAGCCGCCATGAAGAAGAACTACCGCGCCGCCAAGCTGGATTGTCTGCTTTGCCTGGGCGGCAACGGCACCCACAAAACCGCCAACCTGCTGAGCCAGGAGGGCCTGAACGTTATTGGCCTGCCCAAGACCATTGACAACGACATTTACGGCACCGACGTGACCTTTGGCTTCCACACCGCCGTGGACATTGCCACCGAGGTCATCGACCGCATCCACACCACTGCCGGCAGCCACAGCCGCGTGATGTGCATTGAGATCATGGGCAACAAGGCCGGCTGGCTGACGCTGTATTCCGGCATTGCGGGCGGCGCGGACATCATCCTGCTGCCCGAACTGCCCTACGACATTAAAAAGGTTGCTGCCGCAGTGGAAAACCGCGCCAAGGCAGGCAAGAACTTCTCGATTTTGGCCGTGGCCGAGGGCGCGTTCTCTCAGGAAGAGGCTAAGATGAAGCGCAAAGAGTGGACCGCTCAGCGTGCCGCCGCCGGTTATACCACCGCCACCGCCCGCATTGCCAAGCAGGTCGAAGAGCTGACCGGCGCTGAAACGCGCATCTGCGTGCCCGGCCATATGCAGCGTGGCGGCAGCCCCAGCGCCTATGACCGTGTGCTGGCCACCCAGTTTGGCGCCTACGCCGCCGGGCTGGTTGCCGACGAACACTACGGTGTGACCGTTGCCATGGTGAACCGCCACGTGACCGCCAACCCGCTGGCTGACATTGCCGGTAAGACTCGCGGCGTGCCGGGAGATTGTGATATGCTCAACGTTGCCCGGGCTATGGGGATCTGCCTTGGTTAATTTGTTCGTTTATAGTTTCTCGCTTTCAAGAGGGGCCACGTTCTGGCCTCTCTTTTTTTATAAAAAATCAGTAAAGACTATTGACATTAAACCCGCGTTTAATGCTACACTGGTAGTGGAAACAAACCCAGGGAAAGGACCTGTTACCTATGGATAAATTACAAGCATTGCAAGACTATCTGCGTGAGCTGGGCAGTGTTGCGGTGGCGTTTTCCAGCGGGGTGGATTCCACCTTTTTGCTGAAAGTCGCCCACGATACGCTGGGCGACAAGGCCATCGCCGTGACAGCTGAGTCCTGCTCGTTCCCCAAGCGGGAACTGGAGGAGGCCACTGCCTTCTGCAAGGCCGAGGGCATCAGGCAAGTCATCGTTGAGTCCGAGGAGCTGAACATCGAGGGCTTCTCCCATAACCCCAAGAACCGCTGCTACCTGTGCAAGCATGAACTGTTCGAGAAAATTATCGCAGTTGCGAAAGAAAACGATTTGCAGTACGTAGCCGAAGGCTCCAACATGGACGACAACGGCGACTACCGCCCCGGCTTGCAGGCCGTGGCCGAGCTGCAGGTCAAAAGCCCGCTGCGCCACGTAGGATTGACCAAGCAGGAGATCCGCGACTACTCCCACCAGCTGGGGCTGCCCACCTGGGACAAGCAGTCCTTCGCCTGCCTGTCCTCCCGCTTTGTGTACGGCGAGGAGATCACCGCGCAAAAGCTGGGCATGGTGGACAAGGCCGAGCAGCTGCTTCTGGACCTGGGATTTCACCAGCTGCGGGTGCGCATCCACGGTACGATCGCCCGCATCGAGGTGCTGCCCGCCGAGTTTGAAAAGCTGCTGCAAAACCGTGAGCAGATCGTGGCCGAGTTTAAAAAATACGGTTTTACGTATGTTACTATGGACTTGCAGGGCTACCGCATGGGCAGCATGAACGAGACCCTGAACCTGAAAGGCTGATGCTATGGACGCAAAACAAGTGTTGGAGCAGGTGCGCAGCGGCGCGATAAGCGTCGAGGACGCCGAGCAGTTTTTCCGCCGCGCACCCTACGAGGAATTGGGCTACGCCAAGCTGGACACCCACCGCAAACTGCGGTCCGGCTTTGGCGAGGTGGTATTTTGCAGCGGCAAGGCCGACGAATTTCTGTCGAGCATTTTTAAAAAATTGGCCGCCGAAGACGGTGAGGTACTGGGCACCCGTGCCACACCCCACCAGTTTGAACTGGTCAAGGCCGTCTGCCCCAGTGCAGTGTACGATTCCATTGCCCGCATTATAAAGGTAGAAAAGCCCGGCAAGGTGCTGCGCGGCTGCGTGGCCGTCTGCACCGCCGGCACTGCCGACATCGCCGTAGCCGAGGAAGCCGCCCAGACGGCCGAGTTTTTCGGCACGAAAGTGGAGCGCATCTACGATGTGGGCGTCAGCGGGCTGCACCGCCTGCTGGGCAACCTGGAACCTATCCAGCGCGCCAACTGCGTAGTGGCCGTGGCGGGCATGGAGGGGGCACTGGCCAGCGTCATCGGCGGGCTGGTGCAGAACCCGGTCATTGCTGTGCCTACCTCGGTGGGGTACGGAGCCAGCTTCGGCGGGCTTTCCGCACTGCTGACGATGATCAACTCCTGCGCCAACGGCATTGCCACCGTCAACATCGATAATGGCTACGGTGCCGGGTATCTGGCCACCCAAATCAACCGCCTGGCCCTGGGCACGAAAGAGGATTAACGTATGAATGAAAAAAAAGACGCCCTGTATCTGGAATGTTACTCCGGCATCAGCGGCGATATGGTCACAGCGGCGTTGCTGGACCTGGGCGCGGACGAGGTTGTGCTGCGCAAAGCGCTGGCCAGCCTGCCGCTGGATGGGTTCAGCATCAACATCAGCCGAGTGAAAAAGGCCGGGCTGGACGCCTGCGATTTTGACGTGGTGCTGGACGCCGAGCACGAGAACCACGACCACGATATGGCCTACCTGTACAGCGGGGTGGAGGAGTGCGGCCACACCCACGATGTGCATGAGCACAACCATGACGAGCACGACCACCATCATGACGAGAATGGACATGAGCACCGCCATGGGCATTGCTGCCACGACCACGCGGCTGAACATTCCCACGACCATGAACATGACCACGCACACCGCGGGCTGGCCGAGGTGCTGGACATCCTGAACAAAGCCGATCTGACCGACCGCGCCCGCGCCACGGCCGTGCGCATCTTTACCATTTTGGGCCAGGCCGAGGCAAAGGCCCATGGTGCTACGCTGGAAACCGTGCACTTTCACGAAGTCGGCGCGGTGGATTCCATCGTGGACATCACCGCTGCGGCCGTATGCCTGGACAATCTGGGCATCGAGGACGTCATCGTCCCCGTGCTGTACGAGGGCACCGGCAGCATCCGCTGTGCCCACGGCGTGCTGCCCATCCCGGTGCCCGCCGTGGTGAACATTGCCGCCGCTGAGCACCTGAACCTGCACATCACCGGCGCCAAGGGCGAGTACGTCACCCCCACCGGCGCGGCCATTGCTGCCGCTGTGCGTACCAGCGACCAGCTGCCCGCCGAATTCACCGTTTCCAAAATTGGTCTCGGCGCCGGAAAGCGGGAGCAGGAACTGCCCGGCCTGGTGCGGGCGATGCTCATCCGCCCCGCAGGCAGCGAGTATGCCGCGCAGGACGTCATCTACAAGCTGGAATCCAACATCGACGACACCACCGGCGAAGCGCTGGGCTACGTGATGGAGCGGCTGCTGGCCGCGGGTGCACGGGACGTGCAGTACAGCCCGGTCTACATGAAAAAGAACCGTCCTGCGTACCTTTTGACCGTGCTTTGCCTGGAGGAGGACATTCCCGCACTGGAAGAAATCATTTTTGCGGAGACCACCACCATCGGCATCCGCCGCGTGCGGATGGAGCGCAGCATCTTGAAGCGCCATATTTACACCATTCCCACCTCACTGGGTGATGTAGAGGTCAAAATGTGCCTGGTGCCCCATTGCAATGGGAACGAAGTTTTCGAGGATGTAGAAGAGCGCTGCTATCCCGAGTATGAGAGCATCAAGGCCATCTGCAAGCGCACGGGCCGCTCCTATCAAGATGTAACACGCCAGGTCCTGCGCGAACTGGCCGAAAATAAGGAGGACTAACCATGCATATGGCAGACGCATTATTGGCGCCGGGTGTTGCCGGAGTCATGTACGCCTGTTCGGCGGTGGCGGCGGGGCGCTCGGTGCGCAAGCTGAACCAGCAGCCCGATGACAAGGCCGTGCCCGTGATGGGCGTGATGGGTGCCTTTGTTTTTGCCGCCCAGATGATCAATTTTACCATCCCCGGCACGGGTTCCAGCGGTCATTTGTGCGGCGGCATGCTGCTGGCCGCCATCGTGGGTCCCTACGCCGCGTTTTTGACGATGATCGGCGTGCTGCTCATCCAATGCCTTCTGTTTGCCGACGGCGGCCTGATGGCGTTGGGGGCCAACATCTGGAATATGGCGTTCTACGGTTGTTTTGTGGGCGGGCTGATCTGGCGCGCCTTTACCCGCAAGGGGCTGAACCATGCGAAAATTATCGCCGCATCGCTGATCGGCTGCATCCTTTCGCTGCAGCTGGGGGCGTTCTCGGTATCCGTAGAAACGCTGGCCTCCGGCATTACGGCGCTGCCCTTTGGTGCGTTTTTGCTGGCCATGCAGCCCATTCATCTCGCCATTGGCGCGGTGGAAGGCTGCATTACCGCCGCTGTGCTTGCGTTTTTGTACGAGGCACGCCCCAGTCTGCTGTGGCAGGGCGGCGTGGCCACCGGGGAGAAGCAGCGCCTGACCTTACGCGGCACGCTGGGCGTGCTGGCGGGCGCGGCCGTGGTCGTCGCAGGCGGGCTTTCGCTGCTGGCATCTGCCTTCCCCGATGGGTTGGAATGGTCGCTGCAGCGTTTGACCGGCAGCACCGAACTGGAAACCACCGGCCCCGTGCAGGCGTTTTTTGCCCGTATTCAAGAATGGACGGCCCTGCTGCCGGACTACAACTTTGCAGGCTCCGACGCGGCTGCCGGGACCAGCGCGGCGGGCATCATCGGCGCGGTCGTGGTGCTGGCCGTGGTGATTTTGGGCGTAAAACTGGTAAAAAAGGCGGTGCATCGACGTGGATCGTCTGCACAGGGCCATTAAGGATGTTCACCGGCTGGACGATCTGGCCGCGCGGGATACCTGGCTGAACCGGCTGGCCCCGCTGCCCAAACTGCTGGCGGCGGTAGTGTATCTGGCCGTCACGCTGTCCTTTGGGCGATATCAGCTCACCGGCGTACTGGGTATGGGACTTTGGCCGCTGCTTTTGCTGGAGTTGGCGGACTTTACCTCCGGCGACGCCTTGCGGGCATTTAAACCCGTGGCTGTGCTACTAACCGTGGTGGGGCTGTGCAACCTGCCGTTCGACCGCGCCGTACTGCTGCATGCGGGGCCGCTGTCCGTGACCGGAGGCATGCTCTCACTGGGCGTGCTGCTGGCCAAGGGGCTGTTCTGCTTTCTGGCCGTGTGGGTGCTGATTGCCTCCACCGGGATGGAATCCGTCTGCGCAGCTTTACAGCAATTGCACTGTCCGCGGGTGCTCATCACCACAATTTTACTGATATACCGTTACATTGTGCTGCTTTTGCAGGAGGGCATCCGCATTGCCACCGCCTATGCGCTGCGCGCACCCGGGCAAAAGGGCATCCAGTTCCGGGCGTGGGGCTCGCTGCTGGGGCAGCTGCTATTGCGCAGCCTCGACCGCGCCCAGCTGGTGTACGAGAGCATGCAGCTGCGGGGCTTTGCAGGAGCTTTTCCGCCAGGGCAGAAAAAGCACGGCGGTTGGCTGTTTTTGGCAGTAACGGTTTTCTACTGCGCCGTTTTCCGCGCCGTGCCGGTGTTTGAGCTGGCCGGACGACTTTTGTAAAAAAGGGAACAATATTATGGCAAATTCCGAGTCTATCCTGACGATGCAGGACTTGACTTTTTGTTATGATGGCCACAGCGCCGCGCCGGTCTTGCAGGATATAAACCTGAACATTGCGTCCGGCCAGCGGGTGGGTCTTGTTGGCTGCAACGGCGTGGGCAAATCCACACTGTTAAAGCTGCTGGTGGGTATTCTGCCCATGCAGCAGGGCACGCTGGAAGTGGCGGGCCTTGCGATGCAGCGCGAAAATTTGGCATCTATCCGGCGGAAAGTGGGGTACATTTTCCAGGATTCGGACAGCCAGCTGTTCATGCCCACAGTGGCGGCGGACGTCGCCTTTGCGGCGCAGAACTACGGTTACCCGACCGAGGAAGTGACCGCCCGAACCCACCGCGCCTTGCAGCAGGTGCACATCGAGGATTGCGCCGACCGGCCGGTGTACCGGCTGTCCGGTGGGCAGAAGAAACTTGCGTCTATCGCAGGCATCCTGACACTGGACCCAGAGCTGATCTTGATGGACGAGCCGTCCGCCGCGCTGGACCCGAAAAACCGGCGCAACTTAATAGAAATTTTGCGGGGACTGCCCTGTGCGATGCTGATTGCCTCCCACGATCTGGATTTTATCTACGATACCTGCGACCGGGTGGTGCTGCTGTACGAAGGGCGCATTGCCGCCGACGGCCCGGCCGAGGAAATTTTGCACGACGGTGCGTTGCTGGCTGATTGCGATTTGGAACTGCCTCTGCGGTTTCAATCGATATAATGTAGTTTAAAGGAGGAAACCTTTTATGGCAAAGTCTACTGTCTATTTCACCAAGGAGATCACCCCTGAGGCCGTATTGAAGATGTACCGCCAGCTGGGCGTGGAACTGCCCGGCAAGGTGGCCGTTAAAGTCCACAGCGGCGAGGATGGCAACCAGAACTTCCTGCGTCCCGAGTTCATGAAGCCGGTCATCGACGCCGTCCACGGCACCGTGGTCGAGTGCAATACCGCTTACGGCGGCGCCCGCAACGAGACCCCCAAGCACGTACAGCTGATGAAAAAACACGGCTGGAGCGACCTGTTCGACGTTGACATCATGGATGCCGAAGGACCTGACGTTGTCTGGCCCGTGAAGAATGGCAAGGTCCTGAGCGAGAACCTGCTGGGCAAGGACATCGAAAACTACGACAGCATGCTGGTTTTGATCCACTTCAAGGGCCACCCCATGGGCGGTTACGGCGGCGCGCTGAAGCAGCTGTCCATAGGCTGTGCTTCCAGCGCCGGCAAGGCCTACATCCACTCCGGCGGCAAGGTCAAGGATCAGGCCGTGCTGTGGGAGAACATCTGTCCGCAGGATACCTTCCTGGAGGCCATGGCCGACGCCGCCAGCACCGTGGCCGACCACTTTGCCGGCAAGATTGCCTATGTGGCCGTGATGAAGAACCTGTCCGTCGACTGTGACTGCTGCGCCGTGGCCGAGAACCCCTGCATGGGCGACATCGGCATCCTGTCCGGCCTGGACCCCGTCGCGCTGGACCGCGCCTGCCTGGACCTGGTCGAGCACAGCGCCGACCCTGGCCGTGACCACTTTATGGAGCGCGTCAACAGCCGCCACGGCGCCCACACCATCGAGGCCGCCGAGGCCCTGGGCGTTGGCACCACCGAGTATGAGTTGGTGAGAGTGTAATAGCAATTCTCCAATCAGGGAGCGGGCCTGGCGGCTCTCTCCCTGATTTTGTTTCTGGCCTTTTTGGGCGATGTGCGATATAATAGACCTATACAAACCAGGGGAGAGGGGGCGCGCCGCATGCCGCAGAGAATTTATATGGCCATCGACTTGAAATCGTTCTACGCTTCGGTGGAGTGTGTGGAGCGCGGGCTGGACCCCCTGCAAACCAACCTCGTTGTGGCGGACCCCTCCCGCACCGAAAAGACCATCTGCCTGGCGGTGTCCCCGGCACTGAAAGCCTACGGCATCCCCGGCCGCGCCCGGCTGTTTGAGGTCATCCAAAAGGTGGGGCAGGTCAATGCTATGCGCCGCCTGAACGCCCCCAACCGCACCTTTACCGGCAAAAGCTGCGACGCGCGGGAGCTGGCCGACCACCCGGATTGGGCGCTGGACTACATCATCGCGCCGCCCCAGATGGCCCACTACATCCAGCAAAGTACACGTATCTACAACGTTTATTTAAAGTACGTCGCGCCGGAGGACATCCACAGCTACTCCATCGACGAGGTGTTTCTGGACGCCACCGCCTACTTGAAATTATACGGCCTAACGTCGAAAGAATTTGCCCGCAAGATGATTTTGGACATTTTGGCCACCACCGGCATCACGGCCACGGCGGGCATCGGCACCAACCTGTACCTGGCCAAGGTCGCCATGGACATCCGTGCCAAACACATCCAGCCGGACGAAAACGGCGTGCGCATCGCCGCGCTGGACGAGATGCGCTACCGCCGCCTGCTGTGGGACCACACCCCGCTGACGGATTTTTGGCGGGTGGGCAAGGGCATCGCCCAAAAGCTGGAGACCCACAATATGTTCACGATGGGTGACGTAGCACGGTGTTCGCTGGGCGGGCCGCAGGATTTTTACAACGAGGAGATGCTTTACCGGCTATTCGGCGTCAACGCCGAGCTGCTCATCGACCACGCCTGGGGCTGGGAACCCTGCACCATTGCGGACATCAAGGCCTACAAGCCCGCCGCCAATAGCTGCGGCAGCGGCCAGGTACTGCACTGCGCTACGCCCGCCGACCAGGCACGGCTCATCGTGCGGGAAATGGCTGACCAGCTGGCGCTGGACCTGGTGGACAAACACCTGATGACCAACCAGCTGGTGCTGACCGTGGGCTACGACCGGGAAAATCTGACCGACCCCACCCGCAATGCGGCCTACCATGGCCCTGTTGCCACCGACCGCTACGGGCGGCAGATCCCCAAGCATGCCCACGGCACAACGAATTTAAGGCAGTACACGTCCTCCACGCGGTCGATTTTGGACGCTGTGACAGAGCTTTTCGACCGCATTGTAGACAAGCGCCTGCTGGTACGGCGGGTGAACCTGGTGGCCTGCCGCGTGCTGGACGAAGACGCCGCCCGTGAGAAGGACAGCTGCGAGCAGCTGGACTTTTTCTCCATCACCGAAAGCGCCCAGCAGCAGGCCGCCGCCGAGGAAAAGGAGCTGGAGCGGGAGCGCCGCCGCCAACAAGCCATGCTGGCCATTAAAAAGAAGTTCGGGAAAAATGCCATCATCAAGGGCATGGACCTGCAGGAGGGTGCCACCGCCATGGAGCGCAACGCACAGATCGGAGGGCACAAGGCATGACCCACCGCTATGACGACATTATCAACCTGCCGCATCATGTCTCGCAGAAGCACGCACCGATGGCTCGGGCCGACCGCGCGGCGCAGTTTTCGCCCTTTGCAGCGCTGACCGGGCTGGACGCCGCCCTGCGGGAGACCGCCCGCCTGACCGACCAGCGCATCACCCTGGACGAGTACGAGCAGGCCGCACTGGACGAAACGCTGCAAACCGTGCGGGATGCACTGACCAAAAAAGAGCATCCTACCGTGGAAGTCTGCTATTTTATGCCCGACACCCGCAAGGCAGGCGGTGCCTACTGCACCGTGACCGGCGTGGTAAAGAAGATGGCAGAGTTTGAGGGACTGCTGATTATGGCTGACGGCACCGAGGTACCAATGGGGGAAATCTCGGTTTTGGAACTACACGGATAACGGAGCGGAAGGGTCAAAAACAACACAGCTATTTCAAAAGCATCAAGAAAACAAGATCGACATGCTGAACGGGTCGATTCGGAACAAGCTGCCGCTGTTTGCACTGCCTGTGGCGGCTACCGCTGTGCTGAAGCAGCTGTTCAATGCGGCGGCCTGGCCGTGGTGGGCATAGGTGTACCTTGTCTCCCCCTGCAGCCGCACCTTCCAAACTATCATGCTGGTGTATCCGATCAGTTTGTCGTTTACCGCGCTGTTGATTTTGATTGCACTGGGGTGTGGTATAGACCGACCCGGAGATTTGCTTGATTTTTTGTTTCGGTGCTTCGGCCTCGCCTACTTTGCGGCAGGGCTTTTTTATAAGAAAAGAGGGACCGCAAGGTGGTCCCTCTTTCACACTGCATGCTATTATACTTTTTTCAGCAACCCATCAGCAGTTAAAACCGCCGTATCCCCTTCGCTAATATCCGCGGCGGCCAAAGCTGCATCGGGGTAGGGGAGTACTCGCTTCACCCCGTCGGGCGCAACCAGGGTCACATCGACCAAAGCCTCCGCCCCCGGGGCGGGTTCCTCGCAGCCGTACATCTGTTCGTCTATGCGTTTTACTACGTAAGTCATGGTGGCACCTCACTCGCTGCGCAGGCGCTTGTGCAGCTTTTTCTGCTCGTACATGGCGGTGTCGGCCTGCTTTAGCACGCTGTCCAGCACCTGCAGGCCGGAGCAGCAACCCACCCTACTCATATTAAATATATTGTAACACACCATTTCCCAAAAAACAAATATTCCGACAAAATTCTTTTTCGAGCGTAAAACCCGTGCGGTGCTAAGTTGTGCGGATTGCATAAAGGTTGGGTTAATCCCTACAAACTGCAGGGTAATCTATCGTACTTCATAACTTTTTTCACCATGGGCAAAGAATGAGCGATACATCGTTTGTTAACAATTATTTCAAACTTTTTCTATTTTCTTGAAATATATTATTGCCATTTTGCATAAAATCTGCTATACTTAACACGATCTTTCAATCACATTGCGCTTACGCACCTTTGTAAGCGACTACCATGAGAAGGAGGAATTTTTTTATGGAATTTGTGATTGGCATTATCCTCGTCCTGACCTTTTTCGGCCTGGCCTACTACTGCGTAAAAGGTCACAACCTGATGATCGGCTTCCTGATCATCTCCATCGTCTGGACTGCCCTTTCTCTGCTGGGCACTCTAGTCGCATCTCCCACGTTTATTGCAGAGAACCCCATCCTGCAGTTCGGCGGTGACTCCGGCACTACGCTGGTTTCGATCCTGAACAAGATCTACCAGTCCGCCCCTGAAGGCTGGGGCACCACGCTGGTCAACGTCTGCTGGGGC
>ERZ773183.1295-NODE-1295-length-21814-cov-6.077163_pt1 | contig 21814 bp, 19 predicted proteins | sample MGYA00580532_ERZ773183 | MGnify/ENA primary metagenome ERZ773183 (study PRJEB29015, sample SAMEA2737791) | human gut metagenome | biome: human gut; feature: human-associated habitat; material: faeces | place: China | collected 2012 ... | reverse complement strand
CTGCGACCTCCTGGTCCCAAACCAGGCGCTCTAGCCAAGCTGAGCCACACCCCGTTATTCGCTTTCGTGTCGTTTTCTCCGTGACACAATAGCTATTATACATAAGGGTATACCAATTGTCAACAACAAATTTCAATTTTTTTAAAAAAATTTTTTCGCACCTTCTCCAACCTTTGCGAAAGCCCGAAAATACGCTATAATATCCATATTCTATAAGAAAGCAGAGGTACTTATTATGTGGGCTTACAACGAAACATTTTATCAAATTTACCCGATTGGATTCTGCGGTGCCCCGACTCACAACGATGGCATCTGCGTTCCGCGTATTCTGAAATTGAAAGACTGGAGCAGTTATCTGGAGAATCTGCAGATCGGTTCTGTTCTCTTAAATCCGATTTTCGAATCTGACAATCACGGTTATGATACCAGAGACTTTAAAAAGGTGGACTGCCGCCTTGGAACCAATGAAGATTTTCAGGATGTCTGTGACGATCTGCATAAGCATCATATCAAAATCGTGCTGGACGGAGTTTTCAACCACGTTGGACGCGGTTTCTGGGCATTTCAGGACGTTCAGGAAAAGAAGTGGGATTCTCCTTATAAAGACTGGTTCTACATCAATTTTGACGGTGACAGTTGTTATCAGGACGGATTCTGGTATGAGGGATGGGAAGGACATTTCGAACTGGTCAAACTGAATCTGCAAAATCCTGCAGTCACAGACTACTTATTAGACTGTGTCCGCTTCTGGATCGAAACATTTGATATTGACGGACTTCGCCTGGATGTGGCATACAGTCTGGACCATAACTTTATGCGGAGACTCCGCTCATTTTGCGAAGAACAAAAGCCTGGATTTGTTCTGATCGGTGAAGTACTATTCGGTGATTATAATCTGATTGTAAATGATGAGATGCTGCACAGCTGTACCAATTACGAATGCTACAAGGGAATCTATTCCAGCCTGAACAGCATGAATCTGTTCGAGATCGCACACTCCCTGAATCGTCAGTACGGACCGGAACAATGGTGTATCTACCGTGGAAAGCATCTGATGAGTTTTGTGGATAATCACGATGTCACACGGATTGCCAGCATCCTGACAACCCCTGCACACCTGCCTCTGGCTTACGGTATTTTATTCGGTATGCCGGGAATTCCCTGTATTTATTATGGAAGCGAATGGGGCGAAGAAGGTATCAAGACTCCGGACAATGACTATGCGCTTCGTCCATGCTTTGAGGCGCCAAAACCGAATGCACTGACTGATTTCATCCACCGACTGATCACACTTCGACAAAACAGTGATGCCCTCTGCAATGGAGGATACCGCAATATCTCAATCACAAACCATCAGCTTGTCTTTGAACGCCGTACAGGGCAGGAACGGATTCTGATCGCCATCAACGCGTCTGAGAGCGATTTCACGATCCATCACGGAGAATTGCTCGGAACATTCACCGATCTGCTGAAAAGCGGTTCTGGGAATATCTCACAGACGCTGAATGGCTCTCTGAATCTTCCGGCTTACAGCGTACAGTATCTCCAGGTTATGGAGGACAGCTGTATGAAAAGCGATATCGATATAGCATAACAGTGAAAGTAATGACCTATAATTGAAATGGCAGGTGACGAACGATGATTACATGCAGAGATATAAACAACCTGAGATTAGACGGAGTCGAGCTTCTGACCGGTGAAGCGGGCTTGGAACGCATGGTATCCTGGACATACATAGTGCAGACAAAGCCATATAAAGATCATATGAATCCGGGCAATTTTGCGCTTCTGGTCGTGGATTTTCTGCGATATTCAATCGAGGATGCATACACTGCAATGCTCGAGCTGAACGAGCTTGGAATATCAGGACTTGCAATCTCAGTTGAGGAGGACAAGGAAGCAATTCCACAGCAGATGATCGAGAAGGCAAAGGAATTGAAACTGTCGTTGTTCTATATACGGTGGGAGGGTGCAACGTTTGTTGACATCGCACAGAGTATCGGTGAACTGATTCTGGAAACCGAAGTGGACAACAAGCGAACCGGAGATTATCTGTACAACTTGTTATTCGGGTACGAGGTCAATGATAAGTATATCGAGAAGATTTCCGCACAGTTTGGGCTGACGTTTGACCGGCCGTATCGTGTTGGTGTTATTGTGATTGACCGGAAGTACGGCATGAATCTGGAACAGGATGAGCATACCTATGTTTATTATACGGATTGCCTGAATCGCGAGGTACTTCACATGAAGAAAAAACCGATGTATATGCGGTTTCTGAACAAATTTGTGTTGCTTTTTGAGGCAAAGGAAAATAAGGAGACAGAACACCAGATTGAGCAGATTCTTAGAGAGCTTGATAGTCGGACGCCTTTTGCGGGGGTAATCCACAGTACCTGTATTTTGGGAGCGGCTTATACGAAGCCGGCGGATTTCGGAATAAGTTATCAGGAGGCGAAGAATCTGATCCCGAAGAAAGACATGCTGCCGAATCCGACGAACAAGAAGGTTCTGAGTGCAAGCTCTATGGGAATCTACAAATATATGTTCAACAGTGGTAATCAACAGGAAATTCTTAATTACTGTAATGAAAAGCTGAAAAAACTGGAGATGTATGACAATGCAAACGGTTCTTTCCTGATTGACACTTTGGTGAATTACTATATGTGCGGATTCAATGTCGGAAAGACGGCAGAGATGATGTATGTGCATCGGAATTCCCTGCAATATCGTCTGAAAAAGATTGAAGAAATACTGGAAATCAACCTTGATGATTCGATGGAATATCTGGATCTGGTCAACTGCATTCTGGTAAAAAGGCTGATGTTTCATTAGTAACTGTGCAAAATGCACAGTTAAATTGTACGGGATTACTATTGCAAAGAGGCTTTTCGAAGTATATCATACTCAATAAGCAAAGGCGCTAGAGAATTTTATTTCTCCGGCGCCTTTTTTATTCTCTATACGGGAACTCCAGAGAAATCACTCGGATAGAGAGCAAGACAAAAAAGAACAATCAGAAACAAAGCTTCAAGACATAAGGGAGGAAATCAATATGAAAAGCAGAAAAATCGCAGCATTGGCACTTACAGGAGTGATGGTTGCCATAAGTTTATCAGGATGCGGAGCATCCGATAAGAAAGCATCGGAAGCATCACAGGCTTCTTCAACAACGGATTCCAATAAGAAGGTCTTAAGAGTTGGTATGGAATGTGCATACGCTCCATTCAACTGGACGCAGGACACCGACACGACACCTGATGGAAGTAAAGCAGTCAAGATTTACGATTCTGATTATTATGCATACGGATATGACGTAGCAGTCGCACAGATGCTTGCCGATCAGATGGGAATGGAGCTTGAGATTCATAAGGTTGAGTGGTCATCCATTGGTATTTCCCTGGACGCGGGCGATTATGATGCAATCATCGCAGGCATGGGCAAGACGGCAGAGAGAGACGCATCGTATGCATTTACCGAGCCTTATTATTACAGAAATAACTGTATCGTAGTAAAGAAGGGTGGAAAGTACGCCGATGTCAAAGGGCTTTCCGATCTGGCAGGAACAGGCTGTAAGGTTACCACACAGTTAGGAACCGGCTGGATTTCACTTCTTGATCAGATTGAAGGTGCTGAGCAGTCCGGTAACTTCGAGACAACTTCAGAGTGCTTTATGGCAATCTCGAATGGAAGCGCTGATGTATGTATCGTTGACCTTCCGACTGCGGAGTCCGCAGCACTTACCAACGATGATCTCCAGATCATTCAGTTAGATGAGAATGATGGATTTGCAGGAGATGATGAGATGGTTAACGTATGTATCGCAACAAGAAAAGATGATACCAGGTTGAGAGATCAGATTCAGGATGCGATGAATGCGATCGGCTGGAATGATAAGGACAAGATGGACGAGCTGATGAACACCGTATTAACACAGCAACCAGCAGCTAACTAACGAATAAAGGTTTGAAAGGTAGAGAGATATGATTTTTGAAAGTCCAAGTAATTCATTTGAATGGATGATATTTCTGGCGCAAAAGTACTCAAGCATGTTCGCCAAGGGAACCTGGCTGACACTGTATATTGCAGTGGCCGGCACATTGCTTGGCTTTGTACTGGGATATATCGTAGGTATTGTAAATGATATAAAGCTCAACGAAGGCGACACTGTTATTAAGAAATTTCTGATTCGGATCATGAAAGTAATATTTACCGTTTATGTTGAGGTATTCAGAGATACACCTATGATCGTACAGGCAATGATCGTATATTTCGGAATTCGTCAGATGGGATTTGAAAATCTGACACCAGTATTTGCAGGTATTGTCGTAACGGTATTAAATACAGGAGCATACATGGGAGAAACCGTAAGAGCCGGAATCGGTTCGATTGATTTAGGTCAACGCGAAGGCGCATGGGCAATGGGAATGTCGCCATTTAAGACTATGCTCTATGTTGTACTTCCGCAGGCTTTCAGGAATATTATTCCTGAGATGGCAAATACGTTTCTGACAAACCTAAAGATGACATCGGTATTAAATGTTATTGCAGTACAGGAACTGTTTATGGCAGCGAAAACTGTCGGTGGAAACTATTACAAATACTTCGAATCATACCTTGTTATCGCCGTCATCTACTTTGTTCTTTGCTTTGTATTTGACAAGCTGTTCAAGCTGATTGAGAAAAAGATGCAGGGTAAGACCGATTACGCACTTGCAATCGAGTACATGGATAATCAATAGGAGGAACGCTATGAGTGAGTCAGTAATTTCAATTAAAGATCTGAGCAAATCATTTGGAGATCATGAGGTCTTAAGAAAGATTGATATCAATGTGAATGCCGGAGAAATCATCTGCATCGTCGGTTCTTCCGGATCCGGTAAATCTACACTGCTTCGATGTATCAATAAGCTGGAAAAGCAGACCTCTGGTAAAATACTTTACCATAATAAGGAAGTCCGCGATGTGCAGAAAGAGATTAATGAGTATCGTTCAAAAGTTGGAATGGTATTCCAGTCTTTTAATCTATTTAACAATATGACCGTGTTGGAGAATTGCATGCTTTGCACAAGAAAGGTGCTGCATCTGCCGAAAGAGGAGGCATTCAACAGAGCAATCAAACATCTGAAAAATGTCGGCATGGCACCATACATTAATGCAAAACCCACACAGTTGTCCGGTGGACAAAAGCAGCGCGTTGCAATTGCAAGATCACTTTGCATGAATCCAGAAGTACTTCTGTTTGATGAACCGACCTCAGCTTTGGACCCGGAGATGGTCGGAGAAGTATTAAATGTAATGAAAGAGCTTGCAAAGACAGGACTTACCATGATTATTGTGACACATGAGATGGCGTTTGCCAGAGATGTGTCAACAAGAACAATCTTTATGGATTCCGGATATGTTGCAGAGGATGCGGCTCCGTCAGAATTATTTACAAATCCTAAGAATACAAGAACTCGTGAATTCCTGAGTCGGTATCTGGCTGGTTAAAAAGGAGGACAAAGAAAATGGATAAATTTATAGTTACATTTGCGAGGGGATTTGGAACAGGTGGTAAGGCAATCGCATCACAGCTCGCAAAGGATCTTGGGATTCACTGCTACGAAAACCGGATTCTGACTTTGGCAAGTCAGTTAAGCGGACTTCCCGAAAATGTGTTTCAGGAGGTCAATGAGAAAATGCGTGAAACAGGTGGTTTTACCAGCTTCTTAAGAGGACTTCCGCGATCTAAACATTATATTACACGAAATGAAAAATTTGTTTCCGATGATAGATTGTTTGAATATCAGAGTCAGATCATTCGTGAGCTGGCGGAGAAGGAATCGTGTGTGATAGTCGGAAAATGTGCCGATTATGTACTAAGGGACAAACCGAATGTGGTCAGTATTTATATAGAAGCGCCACGGGTCTTCTGCGTGAATCGCACAATTGCAAATATGGGAGTTACAGAAGCTGTCGCAAATGCAACCATCGAGCGTACTGACAGATTTCGTGCGGATTACTACAAATACTATACACACGGAAATTATTGGACAAATCCTGTGAACTATGATCTGACTCTCAACAGCGAACGCGTTGGCATAGAAAATTGTGTCAAAACAATTGAACAGTACCTGATCATTAAAGGATTAATAACTGCAGACATGATCAAGCCCGCAGGGGAAATAGAATAAACACTACTATTGGTGCTAAGGAGGATATCTAATATGAAATTAACAGACACCGGACTAACTGTACAGGACATTAAAGACAAAGTAAATACGTACATGATCGAGACATATGAGAGAATGGATTTTCTGTGTGAGACGGCCAGGGATCAGTACATGTATGATGAAAAAGGCGAGAAATACCTTGATTTTTACGCTGGAATTGCGGTAAATTCTGCAGGTAACTGTAACGAAAAAGTTGTGGCAGCCGTAATTGATCAGGTACAGGATGTTATGCATACCTTTAACTATCCTTACACAATTCCGCAGGCTTTGCTTGCAGAGAAGGTATGCACCACGATCGGAATGGACAAGATCTTCTTTCAAAACTCCGGAACTGAGGCAAATGAGGCAATGATTAAGATGGCACGTAAATATGGTATTGAGAAGTATGGTCCGAATAAATATCATATCGTGACTGCCAAAAATGGTTTTCACGGACGTACCTTTGGTGCGATGTCTGCCACAGGACAGCCCGGTAACGGATGCCAGATTGGTTTTGGTCCTATGACATATGGTTTCTCTTATGCTCCGTACAATGACCTGAAGGCGTTCAAGGATGCATGTACAGAGAACACGATTGCAATCATGATAGAACCGGTGCAGGGTGAAGGTGGTGTTCATCCGGCAACGCAGGAATTTATGAGCGGGCTGCGTGAGTTCTGTGATGAAAACGGCATGCTTCTTCTGATCGATGAGGTTCAGACCGGATGGTGCAGAACCGGTAAAGTCATGAGTTACATGAACTACGGAATTAAGCCGGATATCGTGTCTATGGCAAAGGCTTTGGGCGGTGGTATGCCGATCGGTGCTATCTGCACAACCGAAGATGTGTCAAAAGCATTTTCTGTCGGTTCTCATGGAACAACCTTTGGTGGACATCCGGTTAGCTGTGCAGCAGCATTAGCAGAGGTAAATGAATTACTAGACCGAAATCTGGCTGATAATGCAGCTAAGATGGGAGAATATTTTAAGAAGAAGCTGGAAACGCTTCCGCATGTGAAGGAAGTAAGAGGACAAGGTCTTTTGGTGGGCGTAGAATTTGATGATACGATAAGCGCAGTAGAAGTTAAGCATGAGTGTCTGCACAGACATCTGCTGATTACGGCAATCGGTACACATACGATTCGCATGGTTCCACCACTCATTATTGCAGAAAAGGATTGTGACGAGGCATATGAGATTATTAAAGCATCTGTAGTTGAGCTTACAAAATAGAAAGGATGATAGAATGGACAGCTTTTCATTTACGATTCCTCAGAATATTAAATTCGGAGCAGGTACGTTAGATCTGCTCCCGGATCTGGCAAAAGAATTGGGCAAAAGCAAAGGATATATTATTTCCGGTCCTCATCTGAACAAGATCGGAATGGTGGCAAAGTGCCGGAAGGCATTAAAAAATGCCGGCATGGAAAGCGAATGTTTTACGGAAACAGAAGGAAACCCAAGTACCGATACCGTTGTGAAAGCGACGGAAGGTTTCAAGAAAAGTAAAGCGGATTTCATTGTTGCATTTGGCGGTGGCTCTCCGCTTGATGTTGCTAAGGCAGTGGCTGTACTTGCAACGTATGGTGGTAACATTGTTGATTATGAAGGTGCAGGTAAGGTTATGGGGCCGGTTGTTCCCATGATTGCAATTCCGACGACTGCCGGAACCGGCTCCGAAGTAACTGCATTCTCTGTGATTACCGATCACTCCAGGAACTATAAACTGACCGTAGTAAGCAACTATCTATTACCAGCGTATGTGATACTTGATCCGGATCTGATTGCTACGGTTCCGGCAAATACAGCAGCGGCCTGTGGCATTGATGCGATGGTACATGCATTGGAAGCTTATATTTCAAAGGCAGCATCTCCTTTTTCCGATATTTTTGCAAGAGAAGCTCTGCGGTTGATCGGCGGAAGTATACGGGATTATGTGGCAGACAGAAGCAATCCTGCCGCATGTGAAAGCATGATGGTCGGATCGCTTTTTGCCGGAATCGCATTCTCTCATGCGAGACTTGGCAATGTGCATGCAATGAGTCATCCGGTCAGTGCGTATTTTGATGTGCCGCATGGTGTGGCAAATGCGATTCTGCTGCCGACGGTGGTAGATTTCAACAAGGATGCCGCAGATCCGGAAAAGTACCGTTATATCTATGGTTGTATAAGCAAAGATATGGGGGCAGATATTAATTTTACACCGGACATGCTTGCGACAGAAATCCGGATGCTGAATTACGAGCTTGGAATTTTGCCGACACTCAGTGATATCGGGGTCACGAGTGATAAATTTGAGCAGATGGCGGATGATGCGATGAAGAGCGGTAATATTCAGTGCAATCCACAATTCACAATGAAAAATGATATCTTAAAGTTATATGAACAAGCATTTTAAAAGAATAAATTTGATTGGTGTCACAGGGGAGATTATAAGCTCCCCTGTGACAGAGTTTGATTTCTTCTAATAGTTTGGACAATCAAACCCATTTCAAAACAGCCCCTAATCTTCTTTTCTTCTATATGGCACATGATAGTTCCGACACCATTCTTCTGCTGTATTGATATAAGTTCGATTTCTGTAGTCATAATAAATCTGGCTGATTCCCAGATCATTTATAAAACACCTGTATGGATGCCTTCTTCTGAGCGCATCAAACAGTACTTCAGAAACTCTTTGATTCCCAATCTCATACGCAAACTTCTCCATGATACTTTTCTCATGAAGTTCATACTGATTCGGCAATCTGACATAATCATCCGTCTCATCAATTTCTTCCAAGAGCTCCTGATCTTCTTCACAGGCCATGTACGGATCTTCCGACAAAGCAACAATTTCACCTGTTCGTGTATCCAAAAATTGTGCCCATCCGTCCATACACTCTTCAAATGCATCTGCAATATCTTCCAGATAAACTGTCTTTGGTGCAACTGTACCGGAATACTTTGCAAAAAGTGTCAGATACTCATCTTCTACTTCAGCAAAAGGCCTGACTGTATAATCCAGATCAATCTGCAAATCCGGGATTTCTCCATATTGCACTTCTCCCAACAGATTTTCAAGATCATACGAAGCAGATGTTCTTCCTGTTCCTGATACTCTGGCAATTCCTTCTTAAAGGGTGTCGGCACATCCAACATATAACACTCGCTGGCATCATGAAGCAGACAGGCAAGTACCATACGGTCCGACAGACCTCTTGCTGCGGCTTCCTTTGCACAACAAATACAATGCTGCCCTACTGACCAGAAGGTCTGTACATGACCATTTCCTCTGCAGATCAGAGAAAGGGCATGTGCAATATCCTGTATGCTGATCAGATCCGGATTCGGCTGTGTTGGGTTAAAGTATTTTCCTGTATATGTAGTTATATATTCGCTCATTGTATTTTTACCTTCCTTATCTTTTTGGAAAAACCAAATATCATTTTATTCGATATTACATTCAGGATATCATAGGAGGAAGATATATCGTACATTTTTTCTCCGATTTCTTCCTGAAGATTCTCTTTCATTAATGCAAAATATTTCAGAAACTTGCTACCAATCCCGAACATTATGTGCTCCATCCCGGTAAAGACTTTCCACGTAATCGAAAACTGGGATTCCACGAATAATTAACCGGGTCTGTGAAAAAGCACTGATGTATGCGTTTCAGAATCAGAAACAATTGATTGATGATTACATGATTAAGTTTGTTGTGGAACACGAGATGCTTGGAATGGTAGAAAGTTAAGAAAACGAGCACCAACTGATGTGAGCAATTTGGTGACAGCTCATGAAATCACTAACATAATATCTTTGGCGTAATTAGTACGAAAATCCACCATTGTTAAAAGAATCCCCTGGATCGTCAGTTTCCGGTTCAATCTCTTCTTTACCATAGAAATAGTCCTGTGATCAACTGTTGAAGTCCTTTAACCGGCAGATATGCAGCTTGTACAGGTATCAAAACCATATCAGAAGCCACTAATGCATTGATGGTCATCATGCCCAAACTCGGCATACAATCAATTAAGATATAATCGTATCGTGATCACATCGTATCAATATATTCCTTCATGATCAGCTTTCTGCTCATTACATTACTCATGGTTACTTCTAAAGCAGATAACTCAATATTAGCTGGTAGGAGATCAATCTGTTCCTTATGATGTAAAATTCCTTCTTCTTCTCCAATTTCCTCGTCATTGATAACGCCCATCATAATAGTTGCAAGAGTAGTTCCAATATCATCCGGTTCTACATATCCAAGACTTGCAGTTAGGCTTCCCTGTGGATCCGCATCAATCAACAATACCTTCTTTCCCTGTCTCGCCAATCCAACTCCAAGATTTAAAGTCGGAAAATACAGCCTCTGATATGCAATTTTTTGGGCTTTAGAGAAAAATTATGTATTATCGTTCAAATTGTAGCACAGGTACAACATATCTATAATTTTTTGTTTATCCGTCCCTCTAATGCCTAATGATTTTAAATCCACTGTTTCATCAGCTATTTCAGATAAGAACTTTTTCATATCCTCTGCTATTTCCGAACTGAGAACTTGCCTTGTATTGGCTGTGATTAACTGTGCTAATCGGAACACATCGTTTTTATGTTTCTTTATATTTTTGCTGTCAACCTGCTCTCCATTTAGCTTGCGTTCTTTTAAATCCAGCCACGCTTTCGCCTTAAATGGTATCAGGCAATCAGACCTGTAACAGTAGGCCGGAAAAACTGGCTGTTCTGCGATACAACTGATGGTGCAGATGCAAGCATGATGGTATTCTCATTATTAGAAACAGCAAGGGCTAATGGAATTAATCCATACAAATATCTTGAATTCTTATTGGAGTCAAGACCGGATGAAAAGATGACAGATGAACAATTGGAAAGTCTTTCGCCATGGAACGAAAATGTAAAGCAAATTTGCAAGATCAACTCATAGTAAAAATACGATAAAAATGCAATCTGTAAAAATCGCAGATTGCATTTTTGTTTAATATACTATTTTATTTAGCGCTTACATATGATCTCCATAAAACTTTCATTTGTGTACAGAACAAAGTTTCCTATAACATAAAAATCCCCGGCGGACTGTTTCTGATATGCTCATACTCAAGTCCGTCAGGGATTGATTCATTTCTGACAAAATTTGTGCTTATTTACTTTCCATCCATTATCATTATAATAGAAATTTTATTTCCTGATCTGATTCAGCCTGTCATTTATTGCAAGCAATTGTTCTTTACTCACTTCGTTTATTTTCTCTGCTTCTCCGGCCTTGCTTGTCATCTGACTGGTAATCCCCATCATATTGATCATTCGGAGTACCGTGAATCCACTCAGCATCTTCATCATGCCACTGTTCATTCCACCGCCTTGTGCCTTTGCCTGTCCAAAGCTCTGAAACAATTCCTGCATGACTTTATTTCCATCCTCATTCGACATAATATCGCCCACCGTATCATTTAACGAGAAGAAACCATCCGGTGCCGTGATATCAAACCAATTTAAAACAGCACCTTTTTCTTTCAGACGGTACGCTTCATTAAACTTCTCAACTTTTTTGATAAAGCTTTCATCCCGGCATTCGCCTGCCACTGCTAGAAGCTTTGTCTCACCCTGATTCGGTACTTCAAAGTAAAAGAAATGATCAGAAGCTTCTTTTTTGCCAAGACTCTCCCCATTTGTAAAAAGTTCCACTGTCTTCTGGTTCGAATATACGGTGACTTTTGTCACATTCTCCACACGGTCAACGTAACGTTTTCCACAAATATGAACGAATGGTTCGTCCGACAGCCATGCTTTATATGCATAAAAGGCATCTTTCTTATATTTGCGGTCAAATGTCACCAGCCCTTTATGATTCATGCCATTTTCACCGCCTTCGTTTCTGGCATCTGCTGCGAAATCAAACATATTCCATACGTGCGTTGCCCAGATATATGGTCTTGTATACAATTGTTTGATCAATTCCTCATGATAATGTGCCTGATATTCCTCTGTATAATCTCCCTGCTTCGGATCTGAGGTATGCCAATTCAGTGCTTCACATCCATATTCACTCATGCCGATCGGGATCTTTGGAAACTCTTTGTGGAATTCATCCATCCACGGGCCATTCATTGAAGTGTCTCCACCATACCATCCATAATAATGATTATAAGAAACTACATCCGGGATCTGAATATACGGATTATGCATGTCACACATCGAAACTACCGCCATAGTTGTCAGCCTTGTAGGATCCATCTCATGTGCAAGGTCATTTAATATGTGATGGTTTTCCATAAGGTCTTCGTCTGCTTCACCTGACATCGTAATTTCATTGGATAATCCCCATACGACAATACTTGGATGGTTGTAATTCTGAACAATCAGCTCCTTCATCTGACTGATCGTATTTTCACGTCCGTTTTTCATGTGCTGGGAAATATACGGAATTTCTGCCCATAATACAAGCCCCTTTTCATCACACAGATCATAGAAATATTGTGCATGCTGATAATGTGCCAGACGGATCGTTGTAGCGCCCATTTCACAGATTAAATCAATATCTTCTCTGTGATGTTCCGGAAGAAGCGCATTTCCATTTCCTGCCCGATCCTGATGTCTGGACACACCACGCAGTGGATAGCTATTCCCATTTAAGAAAAATCCCTTATCAGGATCAATTGTGAAGGTACGGCATCCAAATCGTGTACTGACACTGTCTATACATACGCCGTCTTCCATTAAGCATACAGTCGCTGTATACAAATATGGATCTTTGCGTCCATTCCAAAGATGTACATCTGTTATTTCCAGATTGACCTGTTTATCCGAAATCCCTGTTTTGGTTTCTGCTGCAAGAACACCTTCAGCATCTGTAATCTGATATACCAGCTGCTGACCTGCTTTTTCCCCGCTTAAAAATACTTCCACGTCAATTTTTGCATTTTTGTCTGCTACCTCTGGTGTCACTTTCAATCCATTTCCACCATAATAGTCCAGATCAAAATGAGACTTATTTACAGCAATGATATTTACATCCCTGTACATTCCACCATAAAAAGTAAAATCCGCTTTCTGTGGATATACCCTGTCATTTACATTATTGTCAACGGCAACCACGATCAGATTCTTTCCATCTGTAAGTGCATCCGTCATATTCACCCGCCAGGTTGAGTATCCACCATCGTGATGAGCAAGGTGATTTCCATTCACATAAACATCAGCAGATGCATTCACTCCCAGAAATTCCAGATAATACTGTTCTCCCTCCGGAAGTTCCTCTTTCTGGACTTCTTTCGCATAAAAACAAGTTCCACGGTAGTAATCGTTTCCACCATCCTGTCCGTCAATCGCATTCCAGGTATGAGGCAGATTCACCCAATACCAATTTTGTGGCATAGCAACCGGAGGCTTTATCGCTTCCTTGCTAAATGCCCACTTTTCGTTTAAGTTGAAAATTTCTCTCATTTATTCCACTCTTTCTCAGACTCATTCGTTCTTTTCTTCATAATTCATTTTCTTTAAAAATGTCATTGGCGACATATGATAATATTTTTTAAAAGCACGATAAAAGTTACTGTACTGTCCAAAACCACATAATGAAAAAATATCCGTTGGTTTTTCCCCACTGATCAATAATTGTCTTGCCATGATCATCCGTTTTTCCAGAACATACTGATATATGCTCTTTCCTGTTGCATTTTCGAAACTTCTGGACAAATAAAACTTGCTGATATAAAAACGGTTACACAAAAAATCCAGTGTCAGATTCTCTGTATAATGTAAATTGATATACCGGATTACCTGCTGGATATTCGCATTTCCTGCCATTGTATTCAGATTTAAATGTCTCTCCAGTAAGATAAGCAGATGTTCTACCAGCGAATCACACATAATGTCATGGCCAAATTCTTTCTCATGCATTTCATAGCGTAATTCCAAAAGCATATTTATGATTTTTTTCCGCATTGCCGGTTCTTCCCGGAGCAGATATCCTTTCTTCTCTGCCAAAACAAAACACTGGTTCAGATTAGTTTTCCTGCTTGAAATGCGGTTCAGATACCATGGATTCAGCCAAAGGATCACTCTGTCTGCTTCCCTCTCTGAAATCATTTCCTGATGTTCTGTCATAGGAGGAAGCAGCACAATATCTTCTTTCTCTAATTCAATTTTTTTGCCATCGACTGTAAATGTTATGTTTCCGTCTAATGCACAGTAGATTTCAAAAAAATCATGCAGTTCCACTCCTGCATTTTGTATCGCTGTGGTACAAAAACGATGCACTTCCATGCTGGAACTGATCATGGCTTGATACCCTAAGTATTCATCATATAGTTCATTATTTTTCATCTCTGTATATTATTATAACGCCTTCTTTTCTGTTTAACGTAATCTCAATGACACCTTCTTCGCGTTCTATAAATTCTGCCTTTTTACCATCTATTTCAACATCATAGTGATATAACGAATTCATGACAATCAGAAGCGCGCCTGTATGTGTTCCTGTGGTACTGTATACAATTTCTGCATGATCCACATCCTCAGAAATTTCTTTCTTTTCAATCCAGGTATCATATCCGGTTGTTAAAGTTCCTCTCTTGTAGTATGCATTATACCATATAGAAATTGGAGTAGAAAGTCCGCTAAACTGGTGAAACCAGCCGCCACGTTCCGTTTCAATCTGTATCATTTCAAATGTATTATAACTGAATTCAATCTCCTGCTTCCAGGAATTCAGTCCTCTGTGTGCAATATCAAATGCAAATTGTCCCTCTCCTATATCAAGCATTGCTTTCCATAAGAAATACTGATACGGACACCAGACACTTCCGTTCCAATAGCCGTTATCGTAATAATAGCTGGCAGACATATCAACCGTAGAAATTCCAACCGGGGACCACAGTTCCTCTGGAGATTTCAGGTGCTTTAACAACTGTTTTTCCTGCTCTTTTGAGCAAATTCCTGCGATCAACGGCGTAACACCATCTACTCCCTTGTTATAATTTTCTCCTGCCTCAGTCCGCAAAATATGGACTCCCTCCTGCCCCTGCACAGCATAGCCAAAATATCCGCTCTCTTCATCCCATGCATATGCCAGCAATGCGTTCTTTACACGTTCAATATCCTGCTCAAATTCCGGCAGATTCTCCTCATATCCAAATGCCATTGAAATCTGTTTCATAAATTTTGCAATACGGATAAAATGTACATTACTGCAGACCGGTGATACTACCTGTTCTATATTCTTTCGATGTAACTCCACCTGCGGTGGATAATCGTCCATTCCACTTGCATTGTAAAAATAGTCATATACTGTCAGAAGACCATTTCCAAGTCTTGACATTGTAGATTCTTCCGTCCTGCCAGCCATATAACGATAGTAACGTAAAAACATCGGATAGTATTTCTTCAAATTTTCCCGTTCTTTTGCATCCGCCCGATTTAATATCTCGTAATACAAATAAAACTGTGTTGGGACAAGTGAACCATGTGCCACAAATGCGAAATCTGTATTATCTGGTTCGGATAAGTAAGTGTCCATTACATATTCTGCAAGTTTTGAGGAATAATCTAGCATTCCAAGTCCAATAAATCCGGAATCCCACGTATACAGACTGTCCCATCTTTTTCCCGGTGTATAATGCGCAATGTATTCACCATGCCGCCTGATTGGATACACAATATTACTATATAATGCAGATTTCATCATCCGTCCTGTAAATTCAAATGGATTTCCCTCTTCATTGGCACAATTTTCTTTTTTTACAATGCTTCTGCATTGTTTCCAGAAAATTTCTAATTCAGCTTTTGAATAATTACGTTCTTTTGTACTGATGTATGCATATTCCGTTCTGACACTTTTTCCGGGAACAAATAACGCTTCTGCAACATTAATATGATAAAAGCCTTCATCCGAATGTTTATCCTGAAATGCACCCGAAAAACTTCTCGTCAGATTATCATAAGTGGCATCTGAATTTGCAAGGCGTGATACTAATGCATCCTCAATACAGCCCGAATACAATTTTCTGCTTCTGACACGCTTGCTTAAAATGCTAAGATATATTGGATTTTCCTTATAGTTGTACTGATATTTTATATGATCATTCTCGCACTCAACTTTTGGGATTACATTACGAACCTCTTCTGTTATTCCGACTTCCTTTTTGTCTGATTTTTCACAAACACATAAAAAATCAAGCATTATTCCATTACTCTGTTCGCTGAAAGCTTCCATTTTAAAGATGAACTCTTTATCTGAAATCTTTCCGATTGGAACATAGCAGATTCCACTCTCTTTTGTTGCAGCAAAATGGATTGTTCCAATATTGCTTTGAAAAATTACATCTCCCTCATCCTGCAATGTACGATATCTTATCGCTAACACTGCGTCCTGATACGATTCCTTTAATTTTACCTGATAAGAAACTTTGTCGCCCTGATTGCCGCCAAACGCTTTCAATCCAAGATAACGCATAAAGAGTGCATAGTAGGACATTCCCAATCCATTGTCATCCGTAAATCCATCGACCAGAATCTCTCCCTTTTTCATGGCATCCAGATTCAGGTGTTCCCATGGAACTGCTTTTCCAAACTCCAAATTTTCATAATCGACAGCATTCCACGCATCACTTTTTTCCGGTACTTTTTTCGTGTATACTCTGCTTTTCGGATATTCCTCTGCGGCAAAATAATTGATAAGGCAATTCTGGTTTTTATCCGTATTATTATGGAAGGAAACCCGGATTCCCCAGGTTTCCTCCTCAATCTCAAAGAAATCTACGTCTGCATATAACTGATCTTTCCAAAGAAGCTCATAGCGATATCTATAATATTTTCCATTACTATCACAATCCCACGGATGATACTCAGATGGGATTGTAACGTTTGGAGCCGGTACATTGCTGTTCGCATATGTCGGATGTATCACAAAATCAAATCTTGCTCCTGGAACAGCACTCTCCTTCATAATTCTTGAAATACCCATATACTTTTTCGAATATGGTCCCCACAATGGAATTATATTTTTATTTTCGTCTCTCATAATTATGCCTTTACAGCATTTTTCTGCTGTGTTTCAGCAATGCTGTCCTCAATCTCCTTCATTTTTTCACCAGTCAATGGATAGAACTTCATTGCAATAATAGAAGCAATCCATCCCAAAATCGGCATGCCACAGAATAATAAAATTGTGATCATCAGAATTTCAGGTGTGCTTGCATCTCCCACCTGTGGCACTGAATTTTTATATCCTATGACAGCTACAAATGCTCCAACAGCTGTAGTTGCAAATGATGAAATAAGTTTATCAATAAAGGAGTATACGGTTGCAATTAGTCCCGGCACATAATGTCCACTTCTATACACTTCATAATCGGTGCAGTCTGCCATCATTGGAATCATCATATTACTTCCGATATTACGAATTCCATTCAATGCAATAATAAGAACTACAAATGCAATATTCATAAATCCAAAGGACTTCAAATCAATCTTGGTTGGATCACCAAAAATCAGAAGCAGTGTAATTGCGAGCTGAACAGCAATACATCCATATACAGTCGCTACATACGTCTTTTTCTGTCCGGCTTGTCTTGCTCCCATAATACCTATTACAAGTAAAATAATGTTTGGAATCATTGTGATAGCAGACAATCTTCCCATTACTGCATAGTCACCAATAATAATTCCATAAAGCATAACACCTACGATGGAATTTCCTGCAATACTTGATGCAAGTTTATCTGTAGACTCGGAAATAACTAACATCTGAAGTGCTCTGTTGTGTTTTAATACTTCCCAATAAGTTTTGAAGCTGACTTTTTCTTCTTTATTTTTTACCATGCTATTGTAGTATACCGGTTTATCTTTTGGAGCAATGGCAATCAGGGAGCAGATCATTAATACAAAAGCAATTGCAATTACCCAGACAATGATCTCACTGAAGAATTCAAGTGTCATTCCGCCATATTTCGGAACAAGGTAATTGGAAACAAGCATTATAATTCCGGTCTGTAAGAACAGCATAAAAAAGCCTGTAAAGAAACCGTAAATCGGTCTCTGTTTTGGATCGTTTGTAAGTAAAGTCTGTGCAGAAGTTGTGACTGTTCCCTGAACGGTATAACCAATAATGTAAAGTGCATACACAACAATAAAATATGGGATCTGGAGTGCTTCCGGAACTAAATGCGTGGTCTTATATAATAAGATCATGCTTAATGCAAGAAGCGCATTGCCGACAACAAGGAATGGGCGGAATTTTCCAAAACGTCCATTGGTATGATCGATCAGCCATCCAATGATCGGATCTGTAAATCCATCAAAAATTCGCATAGAAGTTGCCAGTGTAGATACAAATACTACAGACATTCCTAAAATTCCATTTGCATAGTAAGATACATACATCATTAAAAACAGATACATATTTGTTGACATCATATTTAATGCAAACAATGCGATCTGCCATGTTTTCGCACGGTTATATTTCGTTGCTTCGTTCATTGTAATTCCTCCTAAAAACATTGTTTAACATTTTCAAATCATGATTTTAAGTGGATTTTAGCATTGAACTTTTTCAGTGTACATTGCATATATTTTCTATAACATTGCGATTATTGCCTTGACTCTCCAAGAATTTACTCCACCTGCACCTGACACATTCTCATTGTAGTCAATGCTGCTTCATGGCTTTCCGGTGTGACACCTGCGCAGCAGGAAGCAATGACTTTGACCGGGATCTCCGACAGATATGCCTTAATTAAAATTGCATTGGAGACAACACAGATGTCGGTGCAAAATCCGACCAATGTAACGGTGATATCTTCTTTCTCTGCGATTACGTTATCCACGATAGCCACTGCCTCTTTTGTTCCGAGTGAGCCATCGATAAAATCATTCTGCATATCTACCACTACTAATAAATTTCTCATTATGTAAACCTGTCTCCAATTTTCTTTTTTAATTATAAAATATCCAAAATATTTTTTACTCCATGACACTAATTGTATCAAATATCCTTTTTCTTATAATTGCACTTCTTCCTAGTCTTTCAGTGAAAAATACAGCTTCTTGTACCCAAGCTGCTGGCACAATTTTGTCAGATACGGCTGGTCAATCCTTGCCTGCTCCAAAACATCCTTCTGTGCAAACACTTCCTCTTTTGTGCCATCTGCGAGCACTTTTCCGTGCGCCATAACGATCACACGCTCGAAACTCTCTGCCACAAAATCCATATCGTGTAAAATCGCAATAACCGTTTTTCCCTGACTGCTCAGATTCCGGATCATAAGGATTTTCGTCTGCAAGCTGTTCCAGCCCGACCAGCTTTAATGCTGCAACAGCTTTTTCCTTTGCCTGCTCTTTTGTCATTCCGATATTCTACGGTCCGAACATGACTTCATCGATCACATGATATTTGAAAATCTGGTCATCCAGATTCTGGAATACGTAACCGATCTCCCCTGCCAACATTGCAACGGTCTTTTCTGCCATGTCGCTACCACCGTAGTAGATGCTGCCGCTCACCGGCTTTAACAGACCTTTTAACAGCTTTACAAGAGTCGTTTTTCCTGCGCCGTTCTGACCGATGATCGCAGTTGGTCTGTGGTCAATTGTAAGGTTTATGTCCTGCAGAACCGGAACATTTTCGAGATATTGAAATTCCAGATGTTCAATGTCAAAAACATTTTTCTTACAACTTATAGTCAGTTTCATGCTTTCATCTGTAGTTACAGAATCTTCAATCTGCCCATTCTTATTTTTCATATCTTTATAAAGTGCGTGAGCTGAAACGGAAACAGGAAAATCTCAATCAGTATCTCGGACGGACGCAGCCCGATCCGGCACAGGAACAACAGGAGAAAAAGATACTCCGAACCTGTAAATTGGCAAAAAATAAAGGTGCGCAAGGCGCCCCTATCCTAAACCTCTTGCAAAATCCGCAAGGCTGGTTTATAATCAGATTAGAAAACCGAAGGATATTGGAGTGTCCAACGGTTGCACAATCGGAAACTTATAAAGCGTTAAGTTTATTAACGGATTACAGGCTATCCCCTATTGGCGTAGAGGATAGCCTTTCCGTTTATTTGCGGTTATGTTTATTGTCTATGTATGTCAAGGCTGCAAATACAACCAGTAAAAGTGTAAGCACTTCTAAAGTATCCATACCGACCTCCTTTCTGTTTCCAGAAAGGACAACCGCAAGACTATCCCTGCTGCTCTAATCTGACTGAAAAACATTATATCATGTGGTGTCGAATTTTGCTAGTACCGACTCCCATTCATTCTGCCGCTTCCAAAGAAATTTCTGCAAATTCCTCATCGGTCATGCTTTCCACCATACTTTTTTATTTGAACCAAAGGTAATATCATCAGGTGTAAGCGGTAAATTCTTCTCCGACCATTCCGTAATAAGCTCCGGGTGTACTTCTGCTAAACTGTTGTTCATAGCCAAACCTCAACCTCCTTGTGCTTAGAGTATATGAAGTTTTAGCTTTATCTTGTAGTTTGCGAATATCCGTATAAACAGAAAAGCCCTTTGAGAAAAGGATTTCTCCTCTCCCAAAGGGTAGTTTAACTTTTACTTAGAATTATCTTTTTTAATAACTAAGTTATAATTGCTATCATAATACAGTCCAAGTTCTCTACACATTCTATCGTTCACATTATCTAACGCTTTCTTATATTCTGCATACGTTGGAGACAGAACCATTAAATTAGGAATGAATATATCGTTATATCCTTTATTTTGTAACTCTTTCTGCATTTTTCTCTGTGCAATAAATGCTGGATGGTATTTCATTATACCGTTTTTCATTTTAGCACCTTTCCATACTTTTTCTTTTAGTCTTTCATATTCACTTTCACTCATATCACGATAATAGGCTATCATCTCATCTGCGGTTCTGGTTTCTTGTGCAATCCCACCTATCATCTTCGCACCTATTCCCATAATAAAAGGAACTTTCAATGTCGTTTCATCGCAATATTCTAATATATTCTGTAGTGCCTGCTTCTGTTCCAGAGTCTTCAACCTTACATTAAGAAATGGTTTGAAATGACTTTTAAAATAATCTCCCCATTCTTTTCCCGGTAGCAAAGACTCAATTGCATTTTCAACGGTTTGATAATCAAGTGCCTCATTTGCTTTGTCTGCGTCACCATCATCTATAAATTGCTTCAAAGCTTCAAGTTCTGAGTCTTTTAAAACTTTTTCCTGCACTTTTTCTTGATAAATACGAAGAAGAATACTTTTGTCGCCAGTTTCCAAAAGGCTCTGTATGTCTTTAATACTAATACCGAGTTTTCTATATACTGAAATCTTTTTTAAAGTTTCAACATCTTGTGCAGTATAGTTACGATAACCATTGTTATCTTTATCCACTGACAGCAATCCTTTTTCTTCATAATACTTAACTGCACGCTTTGTCATTCCAACCTCATTTATAATTTCATTTAATAACATCAGATGCACCTCCTTATGATTTATGTTGATAGTATAAGCGTATACGCTGCGTGCAGGTCAAGAGTTTTTCGTCTTTCTTCTAAAAATGGGCAATCCCGATTTCAGGACTGCCCATTCATTCTGCTAATTATGCGATTTTTTCTTGCTTGCACCGATTTCTGCATCAATTGATGTAAGT
>ERZ773183.1244-NODE-1244-length-22548-cov-7.614725_pt1 | contig 22548 bp, 26 predicted proteins | sample MGYA00580532_ERZ773183 | MGnify/ENA primary metagenome ERZ773183 (study PRJEB29015, sample SAMEA2737791) | human gut metagenome | biome: human gut; feature: human-associated habitat; material: faeces | place: China | collected 2012 ... | reverse complement strand
TTTTACCTACTTGCATTCTGCTTTTTTTAATTTTTAAATTAACTTAATGACATTGGTTTGAAGTAATTCTTTTTACAGATGAAGAAGGTGCCAGATTTAATGCAGGTATGGTCGGAAGTAAGGTAATTGCCGGTCTTGGAATGGAACGACCGCTTAGTGAATATACAGACAATGAGGGCATCAGTGAAGAGGCGGCAATGCAAAAGTGCGGATATCATCCGGAAAAACTGGAAGAGGCAGCGCACGCAGATAAATATGAAAAATTTGTTGAACTTCATATTGAACAGGGAATTGTGCTGGAACAGGAAAGCAGGCAGATAGGGATTGTAACCGGGATCAAAGGTCCATACTGGATTGAAGGAAGCTTTGAGGGGGAAGCAAATCATGCAGGCGGCACACCGATGAATATGCGGAAAGATGCAATGACGGCTGCTGCAAATTATATTGCAGAAGTAGAAAAAATAGCATCCCGTCTGGGAGATATGTTTGTGGCAACAGTAGGAACACTCAAAGTACATCCGGGTGGAATCAATACAATTCCGGGAAGAGTAGACTATACGATCGACATCAGAGATACAGATATGGAGCGCAGGGCACAGGGAATCCGGGAAATAAAAGAAGCGGCAGTGAAAATTTCGGACAGATTTCATGTAGAGAGTACCCAGAAGTGTCTGAAAGATGCAAAGGCAGAGATGATGAATGAAGCAATCGTAGACACAATCGAAGATGTGTGCAAAAAGCGGGGATATACATATATGCGTATGCCAAGTGGTCCGTTTCATGATACCTTATCGATGGCACATATCTGCGATGTGGGAATGATTTTCGTGCCAAGTATCGGAGGCGTAAGTCATTCACCATATGAAGATACGGCATGGGACGACATATTTGCAGGAGCGCAGGTGCTGGCAGATACTATGGAAAATCTTGTCGGTTAAGCTATCTGATCAGAGAAGCGAATCCGGAGGATAAAAGAAGCCAGCTCCTTTATGCAACAAAACGCTTAATGATGATGGAATCGGCATAGACTTAGGAATCAAAGATTTGGTTGCCTGCTCTGATGCTGTTAAGTATAAGAACATCAATAAGAGTCAGAAAGTAAAATCCAAGTACGAAGGGGAGAAGGACACATTGTCGTATGCAGAGTCAGGTGGTGGACAAGGCAGCAAAGGTGTACGGAACAACCAGGGTGGTCAGAAGAAAAAGAAGATAACAGAAAGAAAAATTTCCCGTATAGACGAAAGTTTATGCGGGAAATTTTATTGTAAAATGAAAAACAAAAATGAAAAACATTTTCAAATTCCATTGACATACAAAAATAATGTGATAAAATGAAAACGATTTCCAAATTGAAGGGAGGAGGTCAGTATGGCAAAAGCACCATATAAAACAAAACAAATGACCGAAATACTTACCTTCCTGAAATCGGTACAGGGAAGACATGTTACTGTGAATGAAATCTGCGATTTTTTCAGGGAAAAAGGGATTTCCGTCGGAACCACGACCATTTACCGTCATCTGGAGAAGATGGTGAAAGAAGGTCTGGTCGCGAAGTATGTAGTAGACGGTTCGAGCAGTGCCTGTTTTGAATATATCGGAGATCATGGGGAAGAACATGAAAACTGCTATCATTGTAAATGTGAGAAATGTGGAAAGCTGATCCATTTACAGTGCAATGAGGTAGAAAGCTTAAAACAGCATATGCAGCAGCATCATGATTTTCAGATGGATCCGCATCGTACCGTGTTTTACGGAATCTGCGGTGAATGCAGTAAGAAAGAATAGATAAAATTTATTAACAGATGAAATCTGGGAAAGGAGAAGGAGATGGATACAGGAAAGAAAAAAAGTATGGCAGCGGTTATATGTATTTTTCTTATATTTGTAACCTTTGCTTCTCTTTTTTATGTTGCCAGAGAGGAAAATCATAACTGTACGGGAAAGGACTGCCCAATCTGTGCCTGCGTTCATCAGGCAAAGCAGGTCCTTCGGAATCTGGGAACAACACCTGCAGTAGGATTTTTCGCCAGTCCGGTGATCTTTATCGCAGAAACTGTTGCTTTACCGGGGCTCTGGATCATTTTGTCCATTTCGTTAGTTCATCAAAAGGTAAGATTAAATGATTGAATAAAACTTTTTATAAAGCAGAAAGGGTATGAAAAGTCATACCTTTCCTTTGGTGTACCATTTTTTAATAAGTGTAGATAATGGAGGTTTTATTCATGAAAAAGTATATAGCAATTCTACTGGCCGCTGCGATGGCGACTCTGGGCATTTCTGCCTGCCGGAAGGAAAATTCCAATAAAGAAACAAAAGTTCAGAAAGATTCTGATATTAAAGTTGTGACAACCATTTTCCCGGAATATGACTGGGTACGTCAGATTGCGGGAGAAGAAGCGGATCAGATGGATATCACCATGCTTCTTGACAATGGTGTGGATCTGCACAGTTATCAGCCGACTGCAGAGGACATCATGAAAGTATCGGATTGTGATCTGTTCGTATATGTCGGCGGCGAATCGGATGCATGGGTGGATGATGCGTTAAAACAGGCGAAGAATAAAGATATGCAGGTGGTCAATCTGCTCGATGTACTTGGAAACAATGCGAAAGAGGAAGAAGTGATCGAAGGAATGGAGCCTGAAGAAGAGAAAGAAGGCGGAGAGGAAGAAGAACCGGAATATGATGAGCATGTATGGCTGTCTGTAAAAAATGCAGAAGTGCTGAGTAAGGCAATTGCAGACGCGCTGGAAAAAGCAGATCCGGATCATAAGGATATTTATCAGGAGAATGCATCTGCATACAGTGAAAAGCTGAAAGACCTGGATGCTAAGTACCAGGAAGTTGTTGATGGCGCGTCACAGAAAACACTGCTGTTTGGTGATCGTTTTCCATTCCGTTATCTGGTAGATGATTATGGATTAAGCTATTATGCTGCATTTGTCGGATGCTCGGCAGAAAGTGAAGCAAGCTTTGATACAATTTCATTCCTGGCGAATAAAGTAGATGAGTTGGGACTAAAGGATATCATGGCGATTGAAAATTCCAATCAGAAAATTGCAAAGACGATCATTGAGAACACCAAAGAGAAAAATCAGAAGATCCTGACACTGGATACTATGCAGTCTACAACATCGGATGATGTGAAGAATGGCACAACCTACCTGTCAGTGATGGAAAAGAATCTTGAAGTATTAAAAGAAGCTTTGCAGTAGGAGGGAATATGGCACAAATTATATGTCGGGATCTGGCAATCGGATATGAAGGAAAAACAGTCGTGCAGAATATAAACCTTTCGGTAAAGAAAGGGGATTATCTGTGTGTGATCGGGGAAAATGGGGCTGGGAAATCTACTTTTATGAAGACTTTACTGGGACTTTTACCACCGGTGAGCGGGAAAATAGAATTCCATGATGGACTGAAGAAGAATGAAATCGGATATTTGCCACAGCAGACAGAGGTGCAAAAAGATTTTCCGGCATCCGTGAGAGAAATTGTTCTCTCCGGATGTCAGAATCACCTTGGCTTCTGGCCGTTTTACCGTACAAAAGAGAAAAAATACGCAGAAGAGATGATGAAAAAACTGCAGATCACTCATCTGTCAAAACGTTGCTACAGAGAATTGTCCGGAGGGCAACAGCAGAGAGTTCTGCTTGCAAGAGCACTTTGTGCGACCAGGAAAATTCTGCTTCTGGATGAACCGGTTTCCGGGCTGGATCCACAAATGACAGAAGAAATGTATCGGTTAATTGAGAAGATCAACCGGGAAGACAAGATAACGATCATTATGATATCACATGATATCCGTGGGGCAATGGAATATGCAAGTCATATCCTGCAGATTGGTCAGGAAGTTATTTTTGAATCGAAAGAAAATTATCTGCGGGCGCATACGAAGAGAAGTGTTCTAGGAAATACAGGAGGGAAAAAATGATAGAAAAGCTGATATTTTATATGGGATATCCTTTTGTGCGGTATGCATTGATCGTTGGCGTACTGATCGCACTTTGTTCCTCCTTGCTTGGAGTGACACTGGTATTGAAAAGATTTTCGTTTATCGGAGACGGCTTATCCCATGTTGCATTTGGAGCGATGGCGGTGGCATCGGTTTTAAATATTACAAACAATATGCTGTTTATCCTTCCGGTAACGGTCGTATGTGCGATTTTATTATTACGGACAGGACAAAATACAAAAATAAAAGGAGATGCGGCGATTGCAATGATCTCAGTTGGAGCACTTGCAATCGGTTATCTGCTTATGAATGTATTTGCGACAGGTCCTAATCTTTCAGGAGATGTATGTACTACATTATTTGGATCTACTTCTATTTTGACATTGAAGATTGAACAGGTGTGGCTGTGTGTGGTATTGTCGGTTGTGGTTGTTATGTTATTTATCGTATTTTATCATAAAATTTTCTGCGTGACCTTTGATGAAACGTTCGCAAAGGCAACAGGCATCCGGGCAGACCGTTATAATTTGCTGATCGCCGTGATCACAGCGCTGATCATCGTACTTGCAATGAACCTGGTAGGCTCGTTACTGATCTCGGCACTGGTCATCTTTCCAGCACTATCCGCGATGCGTATCTTTAAAACATTTTTCAGTGTAACGGTATGTTCGGTTGTATTATCTGTGTGCTGTGCGATCAGTGGGATGCTTTTGTCAATCCTGGCAGGAACACCGGTTGGTTCAACGATCGTGGCAGCCGATATTGTGGCCTTTTTGATCTGCTGCATGATCGAAAAAATCGCGGGAGGGAAATAAAGTGAAAAAATTACAGAAATGGCTGATATTGTTTGTGGGAATTCTTTTGATAACCGGATGCAGAGATAATGCAAGCAGCAACAAGAAAGTGAATAACGGGAAATCTGTTAATGATGTATTAGAGAAACAGACAAAAGCGGAAGAACAGAAGGAACAGACAGAGGAAAAGGACAAGAAAAAAGAAAGTACAGACACTTCAGAAAATACGGAGACAGAAGATGTAGATTATGATCTTACAGAAATGAACAGTGATATGGTTTACGCGACAGTTTACCAGATGATGATGGAACCGGAGCAGTATGAAGGAAAAACAATCCGGATCGACGGGAATTATTATATAAGTAAGGATGAAGCGACAGGGAATACCTATCATTTTTGCGTGATCAAAGATGCGCTGGCGTGCTGCGCGCAGGGACTGGAATTTGTCCGGAAAAATGAGGAAGAATTGTCGGATGAAGATTATCCGGAACAGGAAACAGAAATTATCGTTCAGGGAACGTTCGAGACATATAAAGAACCAAATGATGAGACTTTGTATTGCAGGATCACAGATGCGGATATGCAGATAAAAAAATAAGAAGAGAAAAGATGGATCATGAAGGAATACGGGAAAAAGATTAGCAGATATTTGATGAAAAACAAAAAAGGAAGATTTTATTGTGTGGCAGGTGTGTTGTATCTGCTGGCAATTTTGTTTGTCATGAATGATGCCTGGCTGTATCAGACACCGATCGTGAAAGTGACAAAAGTAGTGACAATTGTAGAAGGGAAAAGCAAAAGTACCCGTGGAACAGAAGAAACGAAATATAAGCAGAGTCTTTATGGTAAGATCCTAAACGGAAAAGACAAAGGAAAAGAAGTCCGGATTGCCAATGAATACACAACAACAGAAATGGTTGACCAAAAATACCATAAAGGTGACCGGGTGTTTTATAAGGGATCATCGATCATTGGAGTAAAGCGGGATACGATGCTGGTTGTTATGCTTGGCTTCCTTGCACTTCTGCTCCTTGGGATTGCCGGACGGCAGGGCGGTTTGACGATCATAACAGCAATGTTGAATATTCTGATTTTTGTGATCGGTTTCTGGACGGCGGATGACACATCGGAAATTCTGAGTGTATGTAGCAGACTGATTCTTTTTTTCGCAGTGGTAACGCTTGTTGGATTAAATGGAATCCACAGGAAAACTTTTGCCGCACTATTGACAACACTATGTGTCCTGCTTATGATCATGGGGATATTTGATCTTGTTATGCAGCATATGGAAGAACTGGATTATTCGACGATGGAATATCTGGGCAGTATTGATAATCCGGATGAAATTTTCCATGCAGAGATCCTGTTGTCAGGACTCGGTGCCATCATGGATGTGGCGGTTGCCATATCGGTGGCTTTAAGCGAGATTGTTGAGCAGAAACCGGAAGTAAAATTTGTGGAACTTTTCCGTTCGGGCAGAGAGATCGGATATGACATTATGGGAACAATGATCAATGTGCTGTTGTTTGTGTTTGGCTGCGGTCTGATCCCTACATGTTTGATCCGGATGAACAATGAGGTGCGTTTTGTTACCATTGTAAAATTGCATATTCCATGTGAATTATGCCGTTTCTTTGTAGAAAGTATCGGAATTGTACTGGCGATCCCAGTGTCTATTTTCATAACAGCAGTTATGATGAAACTATCTGTGAAAAAGAGGGAAAAAAGATGTTGATCATATTGGGACTGATTCTAATGATAGTAATAGTGCTTGTTGGAGGGGACAGAGGCGCCATGTCTCTGATCGCTCTGGCTGGAAATATTTTGTGCCTGAGTCTTGCAATCTGGCTTTATGCCGTCGGAGCACCCGTGTTTTTGGTTACTGCCGGTGCAGGAATTTTAATTTCCTGTATCACTTTGTTTTATCAAAATGGGACGAATATTAAAACCTGGAGTGCATTTCTTGCGGTTGCAATTACAATGTGTGTGTTATTTGCATTTATTTATCTGGTCGTATGGAAAAGTGGGGCGGGAGGCTTGAATGAGATCCAGGCAGCCGGAGAAGATGTTTTCTATTATAATATGAACCTGGATATCAGTATGCCCAAGGTTGCAACAGCCGTAATTGTACTCAGCACATTAGGAGCTGTGATCGATATGGCACTGACAGTAACAACTTCCGTATATGAGGTGAAATGTCATAAGCCGGATATCAAAATGAACAAACTGGTTCAAAGTGGAATGAAGATTGGAAAAGATGTGATCGGAACAACGGTTAATACGTTATTGTTTGCATATCTGGGAGAATCGCTGTTGTTATTCGCGTATTTGAGAATGCAGAATTACTCCATTGAGCTGTTGCTCAACTCCAAAATTCTTTTTCAGAACTGTATTTCCATGATTTTTGGAGCAATTTCCTGCACAATGATAATGCCGGTTTCAGCGGTTTTGATCGCAAAAAACTGTGAGCTTTTTGATTGGATGGAAAATAGTAAATAGCAGGTTGACAGCAGGGAAATATCTGTGATAAACTTGTTTAAGATTAAACTGTTTACGAATGAACAATTTATTCGTGAACAGTTTTCTTTTTTTGAAGAAGCAAAAAGTGGAAGGAGGAAAGTCATTTGTGTGAAGGATGTGAAGAGCGAATCCACGTAGGACATCAGGTGCACCGGATAGACCGTTCGATTTCAAAACTGCTGGAAATGCGTGTAAAAGAAGAAGGACTGGATGAGATTGCCCTGATGCATGGCTGGATCTTACGTTATCTATATGAACATCAGGATAAGGAAATTTATCAGAAAGATATAGAAAAGTATTTTGGTATCTGCCGTTCAGCGGTAACAAATATTATCCAGACTCTGGAGAAAAAAGGGTACATCTGCCGTGCATCGGTTGCAAATGATGCGCGTCTGAAAAAAGTAATGCTGACAGAAAAAGGACGGGAAAACCATGAAAAACTGGGAGAAATTTTTCAGAAAATGGATGCGCAGTTGGAAGAAGGCATTACAGAAGAAGAATTACATGCATTTATGCATGTGATCGATAAAGTTTATTACAATATGGAAAAAATGAAAGGAGAGAATTCATGATTCGGACTTTATTAAAAGAAGTAAAAGAATATAAAGCGGCATCGATCGCAACACCGTTTTTTATGATTCTGGAAGTATTGTTTGAGACATTGATTCCATTTCTGATGGCATCTATTATCGATAAGGGTGTCAATACCGGAGATATTCACCATATTTACAAAGTTGGTGGAATTATGATCGTGGCTGCATTTTGTGGCCTGCTTGCCGGAATGGCAGGAGGACGATACGGAGCAAAGGCTTCGACCGGGTTCGCGAAGAATTTGAGAAATAAGATGTTCGATCAGATCCAGACCTATTCGTTTGCAAATATTGATCATTTCAGTACAGCAGGTCTGGTTACACGTCTGACAACAGATGTGACCAATGTGCAGAATGCGTACCAGATGATGCTGCGTATGATGATGAGAGCACCGGCAAGTATGATCTGTGCAATGGTGATGGCATTTATGATCAATGCCAGACTGGCAAGTATTTACCTTGTGGCAGTTGTGATCCTGGGAGTGATTCTCTTCTTTATCATTCGTCATGCAACGGCTTATTTCCAGCAGGCATTTCCAAAATATGATGCTTTAAATGCATCCGTTCAGGAAAATGTATCTGCGATCCGTGTAGTAAAAGCATATGTAAGAGAAGAACAGGAAACAAGTAAATTTCAGTATGCAAGTAAGAATATTTACGATATTTTTGTAAGAGCAGAGAAAAATGTTATATGGAACTCACCGATCATGATGTTCACTGTTTATACCTGCATCATCCTGATCAGCTGGTTTGGTGCAAAGATGATCGTAGTGAAATCGTTGACAACAGGAGAGTTGATGAGTCTTCTTGCATACTGTATGAACATTCTGATGAGTCTGATGATGCTGTCTATGGTATTTGTCATGATTTCCATGAGTATGGCAAGTATGCGGCGTATAGCAGAAGTACTGGGTGAAACCAGCGATATCCATAATCCGGAACATCCGCTTTATGAAGTGGAAGATGGAAGTATTTCATTTAAGAATGTAGATTTTGCTTACAAAAAAGACAGTGCAGAGAAAGTCCTGAAGAATATCAATCTGGACATCCATTCCGGTGAGACGATTGGCATTATTGGAGGAACCGGAAGTGCGAAGACGAGTCTGGTGAATCTGATCAGTCGTCTGTATGACGTGACAGGCGGAGAAATCCTGGTTGGCGGAAAGAATGTTAAGGATTATGATCTGGAAGTACTGAGAAACCAGGTATCTGTTGTATTGCAGAAAAATGTACTGTTTACCGGAAGTATTCTGGATAACCTGCGCTGGGGAAACAAAGAGGCGACCGACGAAGAATGTATGGAAGCATGTCGGCTTGCATGTGCAGATGAATTCATTGAGCGTTTCCCGGATAAATATAATACCCACATTGAGCAGGGAGGAAATAACGTATCCGGTGGTCAGAAGCAGAGACTGTGTATTGCAAGAGCACTGCTTAAGAAACCGAAGATCCTGATCCTGGATGACAGTACCAGTGCGGTAGATACTGCTACAGATGCGAAGATCCGCCGTGCATTCCGTGAAGAAATCCCGGATACAACAAAGCTGATCATTGCACAGCGTGTATCCAGTGTGCAGGATGCAGACCGTATCATCGTTATGGATGAAGGGCAGGTTCATGGATTTGGTACACACGAAGAATTGCTGAAGACCGATGAAATTTACCGCGAAGTATACGAATCGCAGACTCAGGGCGGAGGAGATTTTGATGAAAACGGAGGTGAAGCATAATGCCAAGACCGATGGGAAGACCACAGAATAAAGTGAAATATCCGGGGAAACTTTTGATGCGTCTGATAAACTACATTTTCCGTGATTATAAAGTTCATTGTATTGCAGTATTTATCCTTATATTTGTAGGAGTTATCGCAAATGTGCAGGGAACGATGTTTACAAGAGATCTGATCGACAAATATATTACACCGTTCTTGCTGTCTGACGGTACACCGAACTTTTCACCGCTTGCACATGCAATTGAAAGGGTTGCGGTATTTTACGGAATCGGAATCGTTGCGACTTACGCATATAACCGTATCATGATCAATGTGACACAGGGAATGATGATGAATATGCGTAATGAGCTGTTTGAACATATGGAAAAGCTGCCAATCAAATATTTTGATACCCATGCACATGGTGATATCATGTCAATTTACACGAACGATATCGATACCCTGCGGCAGATGGTCAGCCAGAGTATTCCGCAGATCATCAACAGCGGATTTACGATCATCAGTGTATTTGTCAGTATGTTGATCTTAAATATTCCACTTACGGTTGTGACGATGATCATGGTTGCAATTATGATATTTGGTACCAAGAAAGCCGCCGGACAGAGCGGGAAATATTTCCTGGAACAGCAGAAAAATCTTGGAAAAGTCAATGGTTATATTGAAGAAATGATGAATGGACAGAAGGTTGTCAAGGTCTTCTGCCATGAGGAAGAAAGTAAGGCAGAATTTAAAGAGCTGAATGAGGCACTTTTTGTAAGCGCAGACCGTGCGAATACCTATGCAAACTACCTCGGACCTTTGAATGCGCAGATCGGAAATATCAGTTATGTAGTCTGTGCGATTGTCGGAGGTGCCCTTGCGCTGAATGGTGTGGGAGGATTTACACTGGGTGCACTGGCAAGCTTTCTGACATTCAATAAAAGCTTCAGTATGCCGATCAACCAGGTCAGCCAGCAGATGAATGCTATTGTAATGGCACTTGCAGGAGCAGAGCGTATCTTTACCCTTCTGGATGAGAAAGTGGAAGTAGATGACGGGTATGTGACTCTGGTCAATGTGAAAAAAGAAAATGGAAAATTTATAGAATGTAAGGAACATACCCGATGCTGGGCATGGAAGCATACACATCAGGCAGATGGTTCGGTAGATTATATTGAGCTTAAGGGAAATGTAGTATTTGATGGTGTGGATTTCGGGTACAATAATGACAAGATCGTGCTTCATGATGTGAAATTGTATGCAGAGCCAGGACAGAAAATTGCCTTTGTAGGTTCGACAGGAGCAGGAAAAACAACTATTACAAATCTGATCAACCGGTTTTATGATATTCAGGATGGAAAAATCCGCTACGATGGAATTAATATAAACAAGATTCGGAAAGCGGATCTGCGACGTTCCCTTGGAATTGTACTGCAGGATACACATCTGTTCACAGGAACGGTAAAAGACAATATCCGTTTTGGAAAACTGGATGCAACAGATGAAGAAATTTTTGCAGCAGCAGAATTGGCAAATGCAGATGGATTTATCCGCAGACTTCCGGAAGGATATGATACGGTCATCACCGGGGATGGAGCAAACTTAAGCCAGGGACAGAGACAGCTTCTTGCAATTGCCAGAGCAGCAGTTGCAGATCCGCCGGTACTGATCCTGGATGAGGCTACAAGCTCTATTGATACGCGTACTGAACGTATTATTCAGGAAAGCATGGACAGACTGATGCATGGACGTACTACGTTTGTGATCGCACACCGTCTGTCTACGGTTCGGAATTCCGACTGTATCATGGTTCTGGAACAGGGACGCATTATCGAAAGAGGTACCCATGACCAACTGATTTCAGAAAAGGGAAAATATTATCAGTTGTACACCGGGAATGCAATTGCTGAATAAGATTCAAAAGACAGGATGTTACTGTTCACAGTACCTGTGACCAGCAACGCATCTCGCCATTTTAAATCGCCTTTGGCGATGGGCGAGATGCCATTCAAGATAAAACGTGCATCCTCCGTGCCAATCAGCGTAGTGATTGACACGGGAGTGAACAGTAACAGCAGGATTCAACAAAATTTACATAAAAATTTACATAAATTAAAAAATACTATCAATTTTTTTGTGCATACGCTATACTTGTATATATAGCACTGCAAGTCCTTCCGAGCAGAGAAGTAAAATAGCAGTTCTATAAAAATGTCATGATAGGGTAGGTTTGGGGATGAAAAAACAAATCAATTGCAAAGAAGTTGCATGGGAACTATTTACACTTACCGCTGCAGTGGCAATTATCGCTGCAGCGGTTTATTTCTTTCTGGTGCCGAGCCATGCATCGGTCAGCAGTATTTCCGGTCTTGGAATTATTCTTACGAATTTTATACCTTTACCGCTTTCAGTGATCACGATGGTCCTGAATGTTGTTCTTTTGATCATCGGATTCATAACATGTGGACGGGAATTTGGTACGAAAACCGTGTATACCAGTATCTTACTGCCGGTATTTATCGGTATTTTTGAACGGATTTTCCCGAATATCGGTTCCCTGACAAAAACCCAGGAACTGGATGTCCTCTGTTATGTTCTGGTAGTCAGTGTAGGACTCAGTATTCTCTTTAATATGAATGCTTCTTCCGGCGGACTTGATATTGTGGCTAAGATCATGAATAAATATCTGCACATCGAATTGGGGAAAGCCATGTCTTTAGCCGGTATGTGTGTGGCGCTTTCGGCAGCACTTGTATATGATAAGAAGACGGTGGTTTTAAGCGTTCTTGGTACTTATTTTAATGGGATGGTGGTAGACCATTTTATCTTCGGGCAGAATCTGAAACGAAGAGTATGTATTATTACAAAGTATGAAGAAGAACTTCGGAATTTTATTCTGCATGAGCTTCATAGTGGAGCAACCATTTATGATGCCATCGGAGCGTACAATTTAGATAAAAGACACGAGATCATTACGATCGTAGATAAAAATGAGTATCAGAAACTCATGAATTATATCAATAATCTTGATCCGAAGGCTTTCGTCACAGTGTACACGGTGGCAGACATGAGATATCAGCAGAAGGTTTTGGAAAATGAAGAAAGAAGTTAGTGATCTACTCCATCAGGTTTAAGAAATACAAATGAAATATCTGAAATATGTCACAAACAATAGCAACCAGTATTTATTACAAAAAATGGTTATGGAGATTTAGTAGTTATGAGTATGGAAACTTATGAAGAATTACTCAGCACAAATCAGATTGATAAGGCAATTTTTAAAGCAGAACGGGAAGTCGCAGAAGGTGCAGAATTATTAGATGCACGTGAGGCATTGGGAGAACTCAGGAGGAAACATTTGGGATAAATATACCGTAAAAATGTTTCCACAGGCATATAGAGATATTGATAAGATATACGAGCAGGCACTTCTTGTTAGTAATTATGCTGATAATGCAATTGCACTGGCAGAAAAACTTGAAAAAGCAATTTTAAGTTTGGAAGAACAGCCATATCGAGAGGCAGAAAGAAAATATGGATTTTATGCTTTTAAAGGATATAGGCAGTTGACTGTAGAAAACTATATTATCGTTTATGAAGTGTTTGAGAATGAAAAAGTTGTTGCAGTGGTAACTATAAAATATGGAAAAGTGAGTTTTAGAATCAAGAAATCTCACTGAAATATAAAGGGTACTAAAAAACGTCACAATTTGTGGCGTTTTTTAGTGCAGGAAAAAGGAGACCAAGAGTGTCAGAAATCAGATTTTCATCAAAGGAAAGAAGCTGATATCTTATTTGAAAAAAGAGAAGAACCGTTTAATATTTATGAATATTGCAAAAAGTAGTAATTTTTTATACTAAAAAAGACATCATCACCAAATCCCGATACAGCGTCACAATCTTTAAAAACCCAAGAACCGCCGCACCGTATGCCATCTTTTACCAACCAGCCGAAAGAACAACTTTCATGGAAGTTTAGGCAGAGCCGGACATGATAGGCAACAGACAGTACGACAGAAGAAAAAAGACTGGTGGGCTACAGATGTAAAAGTAGAATTTGACAAACTGAAAGCTGAAAATTCAGATGTTATCGGATGGATACGGTTTGATAATCAGGATGAACTTGGCATCAACTATCCAATTCTGTATTCAGGTGACAATCAGAAATATCTGAGAACCGACTTGCATGGCAACAGCCACATCGCAGAGTGTATCTTTTTGGAAGGCCTTAACAAATCTGATTTTTCGGATTATTACAACATTATCTACGGTCACAATATGAATGACGGAAGCATGTTCGGGAGCCTGAAAAATATAAGGATGACGGTTTCTGGAAAGAGAATCAATACTTCTGTTGATACAGGAGTAAAGCCGCAGACCAGTAACAAGATACTGACACTTTCTACCTGTACAGGGAACGGATACAGCAAGCGGCTTGCCATCCATGCAGTCTGCGTTGACGTACAGACTACGGATGAGTCAAAATTAAAGGAAACAGGAAATTAAGAGTGAAAATATCCAAAAGTATGTGAAAAAAGAAATAAAAACATATTTTTGGATATTTTTATATGGAATTATAATGTTGTAGCGGAAAATGCATTGACAAACCTGAAAAAAGGACAATATAATTAAAATTGCATAGTTTGAGCAAACTAACCAAAGCGTAATCGGTAAACAAAACAGAGGAAAAAAGTAATGGAAACAAAGAAAGTGGCAAAAGAATACCTGCAAAAGGATATTCTGCGGACGATTTTTCAGATGTGGTATTCCTTTTACACCACAGAGATCGGAAAAGAGAGAAAAGCAGCTATTGAAGATATGCGGTTTGAAAGGGATGGCTGGCTGCACATAGAACCTTGGGAAATTTGGTTGGAACTAACGGAGCATCCAGAAAATGAGGATGACAGAACGATCTGGTATCAGGATATGCATGGAATCTGGAAGAAGGCAGAAGTAAATGATCACAGCATCAAAATACCTGCCACAGCATTTCACATAGAGTACGAACAGCAGTGGTTGGGTGAAATACATTTCACCTGTAATCTGGGGTTTGTCGCAGAGAAAAAGGAAGGCTCCAAGAAAAAAACGATATGCACTGGATGGAAGGCTTTTGCAGAAAATACCGGATATCGTGTAACGGACAAATATATAAAAAAGACAGGTGGGAAAGGTAAAATGGTAAAGAAGATTGAAAACAGAAATATTGATGTAACAAAAGCCAGAGGCGAATTAGAAGAAGATCTTCTGGAATATGTCTACCGGACATGGAGGCAGGGCAGACAGATCACATCGAAAGAGTATGCCAGAGAAGTGAACATAACCGGATATGAAGCGGCAGGCCTGGTGCGGAGTCTGGTGAAAAAAGGATTTTTGTGTGAGCCGGAAAACGGACATCTGGAACTGAGCGATAAGGGAAAACTGGAAGGTATGGAGTGCCTTGCACGTCATGAGAAACTGACACAGTTCTTCCAGATGGTAAGCGGAATGGATCAGAAGAGGGCGCAGGAAGATGCCTGTAGAGTGGAACATTATATCAGTCCGGAAGGATTAAAAGGAATTGAAAACTTTCTGCAGTACGGTGATGTATACGATCGAATTTATGACGATATGGACTTGTATACCTTTTATGAGGATGGCGATTTCCCGATGGCATTCGGACTGTATGAACCGGAGCGACGCAATCCGAGATTCCTTGCAACAGAGTATGAGAAACTGGAACACTCCGTCATATTGAGAGTGAAAAAGTCCCAGAACTGCTTCCGGCTCAAGACAAAAAAAGATGAATCTATCGGATGTGTATGGTATAGAAGAGATGAAGAATGGATACAGGCGAAAGAAGAAAAAGGTGTTTATCAGTTGCCGACAGACATCTTTACCTATACTGCGAATACAGGAATTCCGGTCACAGAAGCAGTGGCAATTATTGCGATTACCCGTTTTGAACAGAAGCCATTGCCAATCGATTATCGGGAATTGAATATTCATGTATGGTGACGAAGAGAGGACAAAGAAAATGGAAAAAGGTGAACATCTAAAGAGACAGAACAGACCTACAATGCTGCAACTGCAATATTTACAAGGCCTGTCAAAAGTAGAAAAGAAACGTGGAGCTCAGGGAAGTATCGCAGAATATTATGGCGTGAACCGTTCAACGGTGAACCGCTATTTTAAGAACTGCATAGAAAGAGGAATTCTGACAGAATCACTGGAATTTACTCCTGCAGGAGAAGAATGGCTGGAACGATATTCCAACCTGTATGAGAATCTTGAAAAATATCTGGAAGAAATCGGTGCAAAACCGGAAGAAATCGGGGAATCACTGGATGTTATGGTGGAGAATATCGACATCCACATGCTGGAACTGATGATTAACGCCTATGCAGAGAAAAAATCAGTATACAAGAAAAAAGAGAATGAACTGGATCAGGAGATACAGCACAATTTGCAGAAATGTGAAAGGCATCCGGTAGTGTTCCGGCTTTACCGGATGAATAAAAAGCAGGGGCAGGGAAGAGACTCTATGGCGATGAGAGGATTTGAAGATATAGCCGAAATCGTTCAGGAGAATGGAGAAAGCTATCTGGAATTAAAGCTGAAAGAGATGGCTGCACACTCCAGAGCGAACGGTGAAATGATGGCTGGAAAACTGAAAACATTAAAGTATGAGCATAATGAAGTTTTGGAAGAAGCAAGAATAGAGAATAATATTGTGAAAATCCCGATGGAAGCGTGTAGAATCCACCGATGGACGGGAATCGGCACAATGGGAATTGTACCAGTTACCGTAACCTGTAGTGTAGGACCGGTTCACATGCCGGAAAGTACTGCATTATTATATTTCTGGGTATAAATAAGAAGTGAGAAAAATTCTCATTTACGCATATCATGTAACAAAATAAGAAAAAATTTCAATAAGGTGCTGTTGTTGATAAAATGCTATCAATAACAGCACTTTTGCGTCTGTTGTTGTCTGAATAGCAACAAAATCAAAGGAAATAACGGCTCATTTGTTGCAATTCAGACAACAAACTTGTGCGAAAATTGTATTGACATCAGATGGCAAATTATGGTATCTTTCAGACAAGGAGTTAGGAACGAGCAACCGGAAATATTCTCGTAGAACTCTAAACATCATAACTAAAGATTTATTAGCAAAAAGCTAATGGAAATAATAGTAGATTGAATATTAGCAATCTTGCAGATGGTGTATATTCTATTACCGGAAATATGGTGAAAGTTGATAAAACAACAGCTTCTATGTCGGATGCAGCGATTGATCATACTATTAAATTGACTGTAAAGAATGGTAAATATTATATTACTTTGAACTTCAATGGTTTGACGGTGGGACAGAAACTTGGATATTTAAGTCAGCTGAAATATTTCACAACAGGTTATACACTTGATAAGTATGGAAATCCGCATGGAACACTTGCTGATGTTACAGTTACATTCCTGTTGGCAGATACCATCGGAAGAACGATAGCCGCTCCGTATGAGGTATCTGCATTCATCATTATGAGTGTGGTCGGAGGTCCATTCTTCATCATTCTGTTAAGGAGGTCTAAGAAGTATGGGAAGTAAAGAAAAGAATATGGATTTGACTTCTACAGAAAATGAAGCAGTAAAGAAAGTGAAAAAAGCGGATAAGTGGGCAGACAAGCCTGCGATGGAAGTCAGAGACCTGCATTTTTCCTATGGAAAAAATAAAGTCTTAAAGGGCGTATCCCTGAAGATTGAAGAAGGTAAAATAACAACGATTATGGGAGCAAACGGATGCTGTAAATCCACACTGTTTTCCCTGATGACAAAGAACCTCTATCCGAGAAAGGGGAACATTTTCCTTAAGGGTAAAAACATCCAGAACCTGAATTTAAAAGAATTTGCCAGAAAGGTTGCGATTGTTCAACAGTATAACAGTGCATCAGACGATATCACTGTTGAGAATCTGGTGGCATTCGGAAGAACCCCTCATAAGAAAATGATGCAGGGAGACAGTGCCGAAGATGAGCGTATGATCCAGTGGGCATTGGAAGTAACCAATCTGACAGAATATCGTGACAAGGGTTGATGGCAGAAAATTTGTATTGGCGGTGTAAGAAGATGAAAAATCCTTTAAAAGTAGTATGGATCGTGCTTGGATTTCTTTGTCTGGGACTTGGTACGATAGGAATTGTACTTCCTATCCTGCCAACCGTTCCGTTTTATATGGCAACACTGTTTTGTTTTGCAAAGAGTTCTAAGAAACTGCACGACTGGTTCATAGGAACGAATCTTTATAAGAAACATCTGGACAGTTTTGTTCAGAAAAGAGCCATGACAATGGGAACAAAATGCAAGATTATCGGAATGGTAACGGTAGTCATGGCAATCGGCTTTATCTGTATGAAGAATGTACCAATCGGAAGAATCTGTATCGCAGTTGTGTGGGTATGCCACCTGTTTTACTTCTTCTTAAGAGTTAAGACAGAAAAGCCTGAAGCTGAAATGGCAGAAAGCGTAGAGTAAGATGGACAAAGTAGAAAAGAAACGGCAGAAAGAACAGTATGTCGTGGAAGAGATGATCCGGCTGTATTGCCGAAAAAAACATCCGAAAGAAAAAAGACAGGAAGGGCAGATGTGTCCTGACTGTCAAAAACTTTCGGATTATGCAAAACAAAGAAGTCAAAAGTGTCCATTTATGGAAGAAAAGACGTTTTGTGCGAATTGTAAGGTACATTGTTATAAGCCGGAGATGAGAGAACAGATCAGGCAGGTTATGCGGTTTTCAGGACCAAGGATGCTGTTGTATCATCCGGTGCTTGCTATCTGGCATCTGGTGTGTAGCAACAAAGAGAAGAAAAAGTAAGGAGTTACTTATGATTAAAACAAGACTGGTGGGGCTGTTGTCCCACGCAAAAAAGTATATCGTGTATACGATTTTGTGGCAGTGGGCAGCCCTCCTGTCGCAGGTATTGGCAGTCTTTTCTATCGCAGATTTACTGGAACGGGTCGTGTACCGGGCAGTAACCGTACCGATCATTGAACGGACGATACTGATTTTAGTCCTGGTTGTGGTGATCCGGTTCGTATGTGAACGGATGGGAGCAAGGTCTTCCTATCTGGCATGTGTGGATGTAAAGCGAATTCTACGTGAAAAGATTTATGAGAAAATGTTAAAGCTGGGAGCTTCCTACAGTGAGCAGGTATCCTCTTCGGAGGTCGTACAGGTGTCAACTGAGGGTGTGGAGCAGTTGGAAACATACTTTGGAAAATATCTTCCACAATTATTTTATAGCCTGATCGCACCACTGACATTATTTATCATTCTTTGCAGAGTGAGCCTGAAAGCGAGTGTGATCCTGCTGATCTGTGTACCGCTGATCCCGATTTCTATCGTGGTGGTACAGAAGATTGCAAAGAAATTACTGAATAAGTATTGGAGCATCTATACTGGACTGGGAGATTCGTTCCTTGAAAATTTACAGGGACTTACCACACTGAAGATTTATCAGGCAGACCAGCAGAAAGCAGACGAGATGGATGTGGAATCCCAGAACTTCCGTAAGATTACGATGAAGGTGCTGACCATGCAGCTCAATTCAACCAGCGTGATGGATATTGTGGCGTATGGTGGAGCAGCGATCGGTATGGCAGTCGCGGTGTCCGAATTCTTAAAAGGAAATATCAGCGTGGCAGGAACGTTATGTATCGTTCTGCTTGCCAGCGAGTTTTTCCTGCCGCTCAGACTGCTTGGTTCATTCTTCCATATCGCAATGAATGGTATGGCAGCGAGTGATAAGATTTTCAAGATTTTAGATTTACCGGAACCACAGGCTGGAGAAAAAATACTGCCGGAGGTCGCGTTAGATGTTACATTAAAAGATGTGCACTTTTCTTATGAAGAGGACAGAGAGATTTTAAAAGGAATCAATCTGAATCTTCCGGCAGGAAGTTTTGTATCTCTGGTTGGTGAATCCGGATGTGGTAAGAGTACGATTGCAGGAATCCTTGCAGCAAAGAACCGGGGATATAACGGAGAAATCATCATCGGTGGCGTACCGCTTAATGAAGTAAATGAAATAAATCTGATGCAGAGGGTTGTTCTGGTTCGCCATAACAGCTACCTGTTCAAAGGTACAGTAGAAGAAAATCTGAAGATGGCAAAACCGGACGCAACGAAAGAAGAGATGGAAGCTGTTCTTCAGAAAGTCAATCTCTTAGGGTTCTTACAGACACAGGATGGCTTACAGACACAATTGCTGGAAAAAGCAAGCAACCTGTCCGGCGGTCAGTGTCAGAGACTGGTGATTGCCAGAGCATTGCTTCGGACAGACAGTGCAGTTTATATTTTCGATGAAGCCGCATCTAATATTGATGTGGAAAGTGAAGAACTGATCATGAATGTGATTCACGAACTGGCAAAGACAAAGACGGTGCTTCTGATCTCCCACAGACTGGCAAATGTTGTGAAGTCTGACAAGATTTATTTCTTAAAAGACGGAGAAATCAAAGAAAGCGGAAAGCATGACGAACTGATGAGCCGGAATGGTGCGTACAGACATCTGTATGAAAGCCAGATGGCATTGGAAAACTATGGAAAAGGAGGAGTGGCATAATGAGTGAAAATACGAATACAACAAAACGCAGAAGTGCCATCCAAATCATGGGAAGTCTGATTGGTCTGGTCAAACCCCTGCTCCATATCATGCTGGCAGCAATCATCCTTGGAACATTGGGGTATTTGTGTGCAATCTTCCTGACAATACTGACAGGACAGGTCATCGTGCATGGACTTCTGACAGGAGTAGCCGGAATGATTGTTCCGGTAGATAATATGTGGCTGGTATTTACTCCAGTAAAAACGATTATTACAGTCATGATCGTAATTGCAGTGCTTCGTGGAATCCTGCATTATGTGGAACAGTATTGTAATCATTTTATTGCATTTAAGCTGTTGGCAATCATCCGTCACAAAGTATTTGCGGCACTGAGAAAGCTCTGCCCTGCAAAACTTGAAGGACGGGATAAGGGAAATCTGATTTCGATTATTACAACCGATATCGAATTACTGGAAGTGTTCTATGCACATACCATTTCCCCGATTGCGATTGCAACGCTGACCTCAATCATTATGGTGATTTTTATCGGAAGATATCACTGGTTAGCAGGAGTGCTTGCACTGGCAGCTTATCTGATTGTCGGTGTTGCCATCCCGATGTGGAATGGAAAACGTGGCAGTCAGAAAGGAATGGAATTTCGGACAAACTTCGGAGAACTGAACAGTTTTGTCCTTGACTCTTTACGTGGACTGGACGAGACCATCCAGTACGGACAGGGTGAAAAGAGAAAAGAGCAGATGTCTGAGCGTTCCAAAAATCTTGCAGGAATGCAGGAGTCATTAAGCAAAATGGAAGGCTCACAGCGTTCATTTACGAACATGGTTATCCTGCTTGCATCTTTTGGAATGCTTGCACTGACGATCTGGCTGTACGACAAAGGTGCGATGGGATTCGAGGGAATCTTAACCTGCACCATCGCAATGATGGGTTCTTTCGGACCGGTAGTAGCATTATCAAGCCTTTCCAATAACCTGAACCAGACACTGGCAAGTGGTGAGCGTGTTCTTTCTCTTCTGGAAGAGACACCGCTTGTGGAAGAAATTCCGGGTGACGTGGAAACTTCCGGTGCAGAGAGCATGGAACATGAATTTACAGGAGCAGAGGCAGAGAACGTAACATTTGCTTATGATAATGAGGTTATTTTAGATAACTATTCACTGAAATTACAGCCGGGTAAAATTACAGGGATTCATGGTGCGAGCGGTTCTGGAAAATCTACACTTTTAAAACTGCTGATGCGGTTCTGGGATGTGCAGGATGGAAGCGTATCGGTAGATGGTACAGATGTACGCAAGATTCCGACCAAGCATTTAAGAGATATGGAAAGTTACGTGACACAGGAAACGCACCTATTCCATGATTCGATTGCAAACAATATCGCAATCGCAAAGCCGGGAGCATCCAGAGAAGAGATTATGGAAGCCGCAAAGAAAGCGTCTATCCACGATTTCATAATGACACTTCCGAAAGGATATGATACAGAAGTCGGAGAACTGGGTGATACGCTGTCCGGTGGTGAAAAACAGAGAATCGGAATTGCAAGAGCATTTCTCCATGAATGTCCCCTCATCCTGCTCGATGAGCCTACATCGAACCTCGACTCTTTAAATGAGGGAATTATCTTAAAATCATTGAAAGAATCGGCCAAGAAGAAAACAGTTGTTCTGGTATCTCACAGAGTATCCACAATGAACGTGGCAGATGTGGTATATGAAATGGAGAACGGCAGAATTTCTTAACATCAGGAATGGAGAAGAAATACTTTCCGAAAGGGGAGAAAGTAGTATATGAAACTTGGAGAATCCAAAGAGGATTATCTGGAAGCGATGTATATCTTGAAACGTCAGAAAGGATATGTCCGTAATTTTCTGCTTTGTAATTATCTGAACTATTCCAAAGCAAGTGTTTCAGTTGTGATACGTGGATTGGTGGCAGAAGGATATGTAATAAAAGATGAACATGGCTATGTTGAACTGACGGCGGAAGGGAAAAAGATTGCTAAAAAGGTTTATGCAAGGCATTTGCTTTTGAAAGAATTCTTAGAATTGATAGGAGTATCTCCGGAAACTGCAAATCACGATGCATGCCGGATGGAACATACAATCAGTGAAGAATCTTTTCAGAAGATTCAGGAGCTGGTGAAGAAGATAAAAAAGGAAAATGCATCGAATGAACAAATGCAATTAACGAATTAAATCAAAAATAGGAAAGGCGGTGGAGAAATTTCACTGCCTTTTCTGTTTTGAAAATGAAGTAACGTAAGAAAAGGGATACAAAAAAAGTATTGATTGCTGCGGATGAGGTAGATAAGCGGAAAGCAGCTTGTAACCTTTGAAGAACTGTATGATATGACAAATCCGGAAGAACCGAAAAAGGT
>ERZ773183.1208-NODE-1208-length-23119-cov-5.084027_pt1 | contig 23119 bp, 17 predicted proteins | sample MGYA00580532_ERZ773183 | MGnify/ENA primary metagenome ERZ773183 (study PRJEB29015, sample SAMEA2737791) | human gut metagenome | biome: human gut; feature: human-associated habitat; material: faeces | place: China | collected 2012 ... | reverse complement strand
AGGCAGCTTCACATGGATGGAGCAGTTACGGAGATCCCGAATACGTTCCCCATGTAATGCGGTATTATTCCGGTGGCAGCCTGTTTTCTGGTTTGTTTGGAAATCAGCAGATTGTCTCGGTAGCAATGGGGAAAATCGGGAACAGTGGTGGCCAGAAGTTCTGGAGCTGGTATGGATTTGATAGTCATGTAGAATGGTGTGCCTGTTTTGTAAGCTGGTGTGCAGACCAGAGTGGCCTGATAGCGAGTGGGAATGTTCCAAAATTCTCCTTGTGCAGTGATGGTGTTACCTGGTTTCAGGGAAAGAACAAATGGCAGAGCGGTGGAACAACCCCATCAGCTGGAATGATTATTTTCTTCGACTGGGATCACGATGGAATATCAGACCACGTAGGAATTGTAGAAAAGTGCGAAGGTGGACGAGTTTACACGATTGAGGGAAACTCCAGCGACCAAGTACGGCAGAGAAATTATACAGTAGATTATGGAGCTATTATGGGGTATGGGAGGAGTTGGTAAAAAGTTATATGCTTGTTAATGTGTTTGAAAAGTAGAAATATTCATTAGTAAAACAAAAGTAGGATTAACCTTAAAGAAAATGTGGATTAATCCTACTTTTTAATCGATACAATGTAAAATAATTATATAATATTATGCTGGTAACCAATCAGTCAGCCATTTTTCATAAGTAATTGACCATAGTCTTCGTTGCTTTTTGCCCTTATATGTACGATACTTCCAAGTGACTTGTTCTACTCTGGCATTAGATATACTTTGAGAAGAATAATTGTTTGAAAGAGTATTGGCAAATACAGGCATCGTATATGCCTGTAGCAGAAATGCACTACCTAGGATACACGGACACACCTTTAAAATAAATTTTTTGATTTTTTTCAGTTGCATAATTATTGACTCCTTTCTATAATTTCATATTTTGAATATTGGGGCTTTTTGATATCAGTTGAATTTAATGTTTTTGAAAATTTTCCATTAACATATAATTCATATTGGTCATCTGATACATGTAAGATTAAAGTTGGTGTATTTGTAGTATCTACAGTTTTAGCTGGTTGTAATATTATAAAATAAGAAGCTATAAATAATAAAATAGATAAGGCATAATAACAAAATATTAGTTTTTTATTTCGGTGATTATTATCTAAAATTATTTCAAATCGTTGTCGAGTTAACGAATAAGCAGAATAATTTACAAAAGAAGCTGTCATATAATTGTGAGAATTTGAAATTATAGAGGCTCTTTTTTGTTTTAATACCTTTAACAAAGTTTCAAGGTAATAAGTCTGTTGTTGTTTTGAATAGCGTTCTATTAACTTGGCATCACATCTCAGTTCTAACATTTGGTCAATATCTTTACGCAAAATATACATAAGAGGATTCCACCAAAATATTGCAGAGACCAAAAGTAACAAGACTTTAATAAAAGTATCATGCAGTTTTATATGTTCTATTTCATGTTCTAAAATAAACTTCCATTCTTCAGAAGAAAGGGAAAAATCGGGAACATACAAATGGCATGCACGAAATCCCCAAACTTTTGGAATATCTACGGTGGTAGACACCTTTATAATAATTTTACGGTTAGGATATTGAGAAATCAAATTCTCTATAACAGGAAGATTGATGGATTCTAGTTTGTTTAATTTGTGAATTTCAAATAAAGAAATAAATAAATAGTAAAATCCAAATAATAAAAATCCCAATAACCAAATAAATAATAATAACTGATATAAAGCAAAATCGTTAAAAAGTTGTAAAGTAAAAAATGGCTTAAAAAAACGGTAAATTTTATGTATATCAATGATTTTGGCATAATATAAATCTATGGGAAAAAGTAATCTTAAAAAGGCTAATAGTGTTGATATTAAAAGTAAATTGACACTATATTTTGCGATAAAAGCTGTATTTTTCCTTTTTGCAATTATAATTATTGTAGCAATATTAAATAAAATTAAACTACTAAAAATAGAAAAAATGCTTACATTAAAATGTCCCATAGTACTATTTCCTTGATTTGATTAATTGCTCCAGTGCATCCAATTCTTCGTCGGTAAAAATATCTTCACATATTAATTGAGAAAATATTTTATAGGGTTCGGCCTTTTGTGTGATATTCATTAATAAATTTGAAAAATAGGATCGTCCTTTTTCTGTTGGAGCAAAAGTTCTGCCAAATCCTTTTCCAGTTCGAATGAAACCGGCTTCATAGATAGCTCCTTTTTCTAATAAACTATTTAATAAAATATGGATTGATCCATCTTTCCAACACTTGTTTCTTGGTGAATGCTCTATAATGGCAGATTTAGATAATGGAACTTCAGCATTTAGTAGTATTTCTAAAATACTTGATTCGCTTTTTGTTAAATTCATAAATATCCTCCTAAATAAAACATATTATTTACATTATATATTAAAAAAAACAATAAAGCAATTATATTATTATGCAATGACGTAAAAAAAAAGTAATGATAATAATATTAGTGCATTAAAATATTGACAATGTATAAAAAGAATATTACAATACAAAAAAATGAATACGATTATAAAAGAGGAGCAAAAGATGAATGAAAATTATCGTATAGGAAGTGTTCAGCCAGAATGGGGAAAAGGAAGAGCACAAACATTAACATTTGTTGTTACAGAAGATTGTAATTTGCGGTGTAAATATTGTTATATTACACATAAATCAAATGGAAAAGTTTTAAAATTGAAGACGGCTAAGAAATTTATTGATTATATATTAGAAACGGATAGTATTAATAAAAGTGATGCTGTTATATTGGACTTTATTGGTGGTGAGCCTTTTCTGGAACCAAAACTAATAGAAGACATATGTGATTATTTTAAAATTAAGACATATCTTAAGGGTATATCATGGTATTGGAATTATAGAATTAATATCAGTACGAATGGGGTAAATTATTCTGATGAAAAGGTGCAACATTTTATCGGAAAAAATAAGGGTAAGTTATCAGTTGGGATAACTTTAGATGGAACAAAGAAAAAACATGATTTACAGAGAGTTTTTCCAGATGGAACAGGATCGTATGATGCTATTCACAATAACATAGAATTGTGGTTAAGTCAATTTTATGGAAGTACCAAAGTTACATTTTCAAGCGAAGATCTTAAGTATTTAAAAGAGAGCGTTGTACATTTATGGAATGAAGGAATTGAAGAAGTAAATGCAAATGTAGTATATGAGAATGTATGGCAACCAGGGGATGATAAAATATTTGAAATGGAATTAAAGAAACTCGCAGATTATATATTGGATAATAATTTATACAATAAATATCAATGTACTCTTTTTGCTGATTATATTGGACAGCCTTATGATGAAGAGATGTTAACTCAAACTAGTTGTGGAGCTGGAAAAATGTTGGCCTTAAGTCCGGGGGGAAAAATTTATCCGTGTATGCGGTATTATGATTATTCCCTTAACCATAAACCCGGATATGTTATCGGAAATGTGGACGAAGGAATTGATTTCGAAAAATCGCGAGTATTTATGTTACTAATGTATAAATATCAGTGTGATAGTGAATGCTTGAATTGTCCGATAGCTCAGGGGTGTGAATTTTGTCAGGGATTTAACTATGATGAGGCGGTCACAGATACTAATTTCCAACGTGCGAAATACATATGTAAAATGCATAAAGCAAGAGTAAGAGCGAATAACTATTATTTTGCAAAATTATATCATGAAAAAAATATTCGTAGATTTGGATTTAAGTGGCAAAAAGAAATGTTATTTGTTTTGTCAGAAGATAGTGTTTCTATATGTACAGAAAGAAAAGTTGAAAAGAGAATGAATTGTGATATGTCTGAAGAAACAGTAAAAAAGGGACTTATATATGCTCAAGAAAATTTTTATAAACCGATTTTTTTACATTCTTTAAATGATACTATTGGTGAATATAATGATGTTGAAATAATGCATTATATACCGATAGAAAGATACAATGAAGAAATATCATATTTTGATTATAGAGTTGTGATAAGTATAGATTCTTTAGAGTATGTTAATAGACTTTCGAACCAAGATGTGGTTATTTTAAATCTATTGCCAGAAGAAATAAATAGATTGGCTGATGCAATAAAATGTTTATTGATGAAAACAGATAGAATTCAAATTAATATACAGAATTATACGAGTGATTTTGATTTTGAGCAGTATGAAGAACAGTTAAATCAATGTATAGATTCACTTATAAAGATATATGAAAAGACTGGAAAGATAAAAGAAATAAGTAATATTACAGATCTGTTATTTATAGATAAGCATGAAGGATGTAATGCCGGCAATAATAGTATAACATATGCACCAGATGGGAAATTATATATTTGTCCGATGTACTATTTTGATAGAGAAAAAGCAGTGGGGGATATAGAAAATGGATACCAAATATTGAATGAACAGCTTTTTACAGAAGAATATATGCCTTTATGTGAAAATTGTAAAGCATTCCAGTGCGAAAATTGTAAATATATGAATAAAATATTTACAAAAGAAGTAAACATTTCACCTTCATTTCAGTGCAAAAAAGCTTTTGTTGAAATGAAAATTTCGAAAAAATTGCAACAGAAATTAGAAGGGAAAATAAATTTCTTACAAGATATAGAACAGTATGAGATTAGTGATCCAATCTGTTTAGTAAAAGGATATGATAAAGATTTATCTTACTATAGAAATGGAGAGTAAAATGTCAGCAATGAAAGTAATTCAGATAATATCAGATGCTGAAGCAGAAACAATTGAAACAATTATAGAAAAAAAACAGGCTTTAGAAAATTTGAATATATTATTAAAAGAAGATGATAAATATAAGGAAGTATTGTTAAAATGCATTTCTGAAAATGAAAAAATTAAAAAGGATTATGAACAATGGTGGGAAGAAGTGATAACCAAGTATAATTTAAATAAATATCAAAGTGAAAGTTTATATGTAGATTATACTCAAAAATGTATTCAATTAAACGACATATAAATATGTATATATATTTATATAAAAATTAAAAAGAAAGGAGTAAGAAATAATGGGAAGATATGAAAAAAAGATTGAGAGTACAAACCAATCTATGGTTAAGCCTAAAGGTGCTTGTTCATGTTTTATTGCAAGCTGTAGTAAGAATTGTTCTTTTAATTGTTTCAAAACATCAACAAAATCGATTAGTCCATCAAGTTTAAACAAAAAGTAAGAGAAAATTGCCATATCGTATGATATGGCAATTTTAAAATTACGAAAGGAAATTATATATGTTAAAAAAAATTGTTATAAAAAATTTTATTAGCAATCGGAGAGGCTATTTATTATATTTTACGAGTAATATTATTGCAACGATGGAGCTCTTTATATTTTGGGGGTTAAAAGATATTGTATTGAGAGCTATTAAAGATCAAGAAACAGCGTTAGATTTTTACATTGATTTTATTGTGGCAACAGGAATAATATCGATTATTACAATAATGTTAATGTCATTTGCAACAATTTATTATTTGAAACTAAGAATAAAAGATTATAGTTTATTTATAATGCTTGGATTGCATAGAAGAGAAGTGTATCAATTAATATTGATGGAGTTTGGAATAGGTTGGATTGTTTCGGAAGGAATAGGTATAATTGGGGGAGCAGGAACGTTATATGGGATACAAGAAATTTTGAAAAGGATATATCCTACTTTGGTAGAAGTAAAAAAGATTAGCTTTAATGTATATTTGCATACATTTGAATTGGGAGGAGGAATCGTATTAGGCACTTTTTTGACCACTATTATTTGGTTGGAAAACCAGAGACTGAGTTCTTTAATGCAACAAGAAGAAAAAAACCAGAAATTCCCAGAAAAATGGTATTGGTCGATTTTGATATTTATCGGGGGTGGATTGATTGTTGCAGCGTGGTTTATGTTTCCAAGTTATGAGGAAATACATTATGATGCATATTTTATTTGGATAGTAGGAACATTTTTAATACTAATATTTGGAACTGGAATAGTGCTAAGTAAAATAAAATATAATAAGCAAAAATTTTATTTGAAACATTTACTGGGAATAAATCAATTTAGTAGTAAATATCAAAATAATATGATGTTAGTGTTGATACTTTTTACTATTCACTTTTTTGCACTTACTTACATAATGACAGGAATTGTTACTACATTATTTGTTGAACAATATGAGGTGAAGAATTATCCTTATGATGTAATATATATGGGGAATGCAAGTGATCAGAAGAATATGTCCTTTTTATCAGATAATAATGTAAGAATAAATAAAATTCCAATGGTAAGAGTGACTTCTTTTAGTAGGGATCAACAAATTGGAATATCGGAAAAAGATTATAATAATTTAACAGGAAGGACTTTGGGATTAAAAAATCAAGAAATAGTTGTGGAAATGGAAGATCAGAATAATTCAAATAAAATAGTGACAGATAAAACCTTTATAGAGAATTATAGCCTTATGTATGTTGGAAGATATTCGGATGATAAAAGTGAAGAACTTCGTTCAATTGCTATAGGAGGGAAAAGAGCGGCTAAATCTAAAATGGCAAAAAATCATACATATAAAATAAAAAAGATGTATACAGAAAATACATTGGGGCAATACACAACAGGTAGATGGAGAGAGTCGCTTATAATTTTTTCAAATGATTACTTTCAAAAGGTTCATAAGAGTTTGTCATGTGATGAACAAGAGCTGACGGAATTATATTTAATAAAACTAAAAGGAAAAGATAAATATAAAACTTGGGAAAAAATAAAAGCATTTGCTCAACATAGAGGAATGAAGATTGTTAATGATGGAAATGAACGCAAAATTATATATCATACAAACTCTTTTGTTAAGGAGCAGAAAGTTCGATTGATGTTTGAGTTGTTAAGTAAAATATTTATTTTGAGCATACTGTTGGCTAGCTCTGCTTTAGTTATTAGTATAAAAAATAAAGCGGATTTGAAATTTTATCAAAAAAGGTTTGAGTTTTTACGCTGCATGGGAATGAAAGAAACAGAACGAAAAAAATTGCAATTAATAGAAATACAAAGTGTTAATTTGGTTGCGCTTATAGCAAGTTTATGCATGGCGGTAATTCATTTAATTGCATATATAATGAGAGCTAAAAAGGCTGGAGAAATAAATACGGTAAATTTTGTTAAATATTGGGGATGTATTAGTATGATATATATATTATTTGAGTGTGTGATACAAAGAGTGTTTGCACAGCATGTTTTAAAAGAAGTGGAGAAACAATAATGGAGATAATAAAAGTAGAAGATTTAGTGAGAAATTATAGGAAATCTATATTAAAAGAAAATGAAAATGATGTAAAAGTATTAAAAAAAATTAGCTTTGATGTATATAAAGGTGAATTTGTGGGGATTATGGGAAAATCAGGTTGCGGAAAAACTACATTACTCAAAACTCTGGGAATGATTGATAAACCTAATGAAGGAAAGATATATTTTATGGGTGAAGATACTAGTGGATTTTGTGGAGATAAACTTGCGGATATTAGGAATAAAAAAATAGGATTTATTTTTCAAGATTTTTATTTGATGGATAGTTTATCAATAGAAGAAAATATTATGTTACCAATGCTTATTGGAAAAAAAAAGATACAAGGTATACGAAAATTAGTTAGTGAATATGCTGAACAATTTCAAATTAGTCATCTTTTAAATAAAAATCCTTATGAATTATCTGGTGGAGAAAAACAAAGAGTTGCTATTTGCAGAGCATTAATTAATAATCCGGATTTGATTTTGGCTGATGAGCCAACTGGAAACTTGGATTCAAAATCTGGGAAAATAGTAATAGATGCATTGAATAAAATATCTTTGAAATACCATAAAACAATTGTTATGGTAACGCATGATCCACAAATGGCAAGTTATTGTAATCGTATAATTTTATTAAAAGATGGAAAAATTTTGGAAGAAATAAAAAAAAGAAAAAGTAGAGAAGAGTTTTATCAAATAATAGTTTCGAAAATGGTGGAATTATAAGTATGAATATAGAGCTATATCAAAAATATTTCAGAAAAAATAATAAAGGTCTTGTTTTGTTAATACTGATAATAGGAGTTGGTACTGTTGTAAATGGTTTAAATCCTTATATATATGGAAAAATTATAGATAGTATCTCTGGGAAAAATATCATTATTTTGAAAAAATGGCTGTTATGTTTGGGAATAGTGTTGATAGTAACGTTAATTTTGGAAACTGTTGAGTCATTAATTGGTAATTGGTTGACAAATATAATTGAAAATCAAATTAAAAATGATTTGTTTGCACATATTACTATTATGGAGTGTAAGAATTTAGATATATACGAAGAGGGAGAATTATTTAATAAAATAGAATTTGATGCAGAAAATATTGTTAGCTATTATTTGGATTTTGTTACAAGTATATTGATGATTGTTTTCAATTTAGGGATTTCTGTATATTTTATTTTAAATATTTCGAAAAAATTAGCTGCTATAACCTTTATAACAATTCCGGTATTATATTTAATTAACTTTATTTTTCATAGAAAAGTTTATTTAATAAATCAAAAGATAAGACAGTTTACGGATAAATATTATAGCTTTCTAAATGATAGCTTATCTGAGATTATTTCAATTAAGACATTTGGATTAGAAAAAGATATATCAAAACTTTATAATGAATACTTAAAAGAAAAAATGTGTTTATTTTTGAAGAGTATAGTTCTTTCAAAAGGAATAGGAGTTATAAGAGGTAGTTTTGGAAATACAATTAATGTTATAATTTTATTTGTAGCGGGTTTGTTAATTATTGCAGGAAATATGACCATAGGTATGTTAGTTTCGTTCAGTTCATATATGGAAAAATTTTTTGAAGCGGTTTCAAAGATTATGGAACTAAATTTAAATAAGCAACAAGTAATGGTATGCTATGAACGAATTAAAGATATATTGGACTCGGAGCAAGAAGAAAATAAAGGAATAATATTAGAAAGACCAGTTCAAAAAATTGAATTTAATCAAGTAGTATTTGGGTATAATGATAATTTAGTATTGAAAGAAATGTGGATATCAATTACGAAAACTGGATTATATTCATTGGTAGGAAGTAATGGATGTGGAAAAAGTACAATATTCAAGTTGTTAGAACGCTTTTACGAGTGTAAAGATGGGGAAATTGAAATTAATCAAGTCCCAATAAATAAATATTCGGTATTAAATTTAAGAAGTCATATAGTTTATATATCAAAAAAACCTTTTTTTTTACAAGGAACCATTATGGATAACCTGAAATTGGGGCAGAATGAAATATCAGATTTAGAAGTAATAGAAGCATGTAAAAAGGTGGGAATACATAGTGATATACAGAAGTTGAAAAAGGGATATTATGAGTTGATAGAATCGGGTGGAGAAAATTTCTCAAGTGGTCAAAAACAGAAACTTGGTTTCGCAAGAGTATTGTTGAAAAAAGCAGATATTGTGCTTTTGGATGAAGTTACTTCGGATTTGGATGGAGAAGCGGAGAGGCAAATCTGTAATCAGATGGAAGAGATTGCTAAGAAGGCAATTGTATTAAATATAGCTCATAAGCCTGAAAGTATAAGAAGAAGTGAAAAAGTTTTTTTTATTCAAGGGGGAAAAATAGCTGCAGAAGGAACACATAAAATGTTGATGAAGAATTGTGTAGATTATAAAAAAATATTTACTAGTGATATTTAAATAAAAAATATATGTTCGATTTTGATTTATTAACTAGAATTAATGAATATAAATGGAGTATATGATACAATGAATAATAGATAATAAGAAATTATCCATTGAAAACGTAAGATATTGTACAGGAGCAACCAAATATATGGAAAATTTAGAAAAGATATTAAAAGAAACAGAAGGCTTTTTTTATGTTGATGATGAGAAAATAACTAAATTAGCTGAAGAATTAACAGAGCACATGAACAACAAATTATATTTTAATCCTACACCGCTAAAGGTTAACAAAGGTACTATTATTAGTGGAGATTACGCTACTAAAAATTTGAGACAATCTTTCTTTTATGATTGTAAATTTAAAGATGCCAACTATGCAGATGCTTCATTAGCTGGATCATTATTCAGCAATACATATTTTGATAAAGGCAATTATCTAAATACTAATTTTCAATCGTGTGATTTTAGAAAATGCAATTTCGAAAATATTATAACCGGTTTAGATTATACACGTTTTAGCAAAAGTGTTTTTGTAGGAAGCGATTTTAGAAATTGTAAATTTAAGGGAGTATTAATGAATGATGTTATTTTCACAGATTGTAATTTTATTGATTGCCAATGGGTTCCTATTGCTATAGAAAATACTGTATTTAAAAATACAGTATTGCAAAATGTAAAATTTAAAAGTATGAACTTCGAATTTTCAACATTTGATAATATAAAATTAGATAGAGTTACGCTTCCTTTTCCAACTATTCCATATATTTTTAATGGATTAAACTATTTAAAAAATACTTCTGATATCGTAAGGATTACTTCTGCCAAAAGCCAAAATGGAATATCAATTGATGAATATTTCCAAATCCTTGATAATTTAGAAAAGTTTTATAAATTTACTAATAACTATTTTCCGCTAACAAATATATTAATTAGCAAAGATATGCACAAGGAAGCATTTGCTTCAGTAATTAATGGGATTAATTTAAGCATAGAATTGAGAAGATTTCGGATGTTAAGGAATTATTGTAAACAACTTAATTATATCGAAAATATATCAACACATGATAGGCAGTCTTTATATCGACATATTCTTAATAAAGTATATGATATGCATTTTCAGGCTTTTGAATATGAAAATCTAAATAATTATTTACCGGAAATTAGACAATTGTTGCTTGATAATATGGAAGGACAAAGATTAGAAATATCTTTATTAACTAATATTTCAAGCGAAGAAACCGACAAACTATCTTTTTTAATTAATATTATTGAACATCTTTTAACCACAAAATGTAACTATTCAATTGAATTACGTCATAACTCTCCATGGGAAGTTTTTATACGATTGTTTACAGATCCAGATACCATTTCAAATATTATTAATCTTATTTCATTAGTTTTTTCTGCAATTCAACTAAAAATTATGCTAGATCAACATTTAGAAAGTAAACAAACAAAAAATTTGGAAACTAAACAAATTAAAGAGTATCAAAAAGCATTGAGCGAAAAAAATATTGTCATAAACAATTTAATAATAAATAATAATGGAAATATTCAAATAAATAACACGACCAGTAATGAATAATCATTAGAAATATTCATTGCCGATTATGAAAACCGCAATTTTTTGAGACTATGAAGAAAATTCTGTAAATCAGATTCTTCATAGTCTCGCTTTTATATTGCTAGATATCTTAACTTAACGTTCTAGCTATCTGGAAAAGTGAATAAAAGATTATTTAGGTTCTGACTTTAAATATCTGTATAAATAAACTCCATCTTCAAATTTATTAGCATTAGATAAACCATCGAGAAAAAGCAGAACATTTTTAGGAAGATTTTTTATATCATTACAACCACCCAGTTTATAAATCGAAGTGTACGACTCAAAAGAAACCGACATTTTATCTATTTGACTCGTAATATCATTGTTAATATAATTTGCGGAAAAACATATAGAATTTAATTCGAATAATGAAGGTAAATTATATACGTTTAATACAGCGTTTAGTAAGTAAGAAGAGCCTTGATATCTGGGATTTATTTCTATAAGCAATATATTATTTTGAATAAAAATAAAATCTAAACCACAAATTCCTCTATAATTTATTTCCATCAATCTTTTTCCAACATTGATTGCTTTATTTTTTACTTGTATTGCTAGCTCATTATTATTATCAAGATATTTATTTCCGCAATAAGCTATCTTATTATTATCATAATTTAATAACTGCTGTGAAATAGGGAAAACAGTCACTTTTTTATTATCGATTAATAAATGACAACTTAAAGAAATATTATTTTCATAATATGGGGAAATCAAGTATATATCATTCGCAGCTAGATTTGATAGTATTATTTCACAATTATGCTTGTCTATTAAGTATGTACCCTCTCCGCCTCCAGACATATTTTTCTGAATGATAAATTTGTCATAAGATGGATATTTCCGGATTAATTGTTGGTAATGACATTCACTTTTTGATAAACAAGCAAAATCTGGTACATCTATTGTATTTTGAAGCCAAACTCTTGATAAAGTTTTATGGTGTGTTATATCTAAGATTCGTTTAGAATTTATATTGACAATATATTTTTCAAGCAAAGGTTCTAAATTCATTAATTTATATGCAAACTCATTATTATAAAAATGAATTTCAGTATTTTTATCTAAAGAAATATATTTTATTAGCAAGTCTTTCACAAACTCTGTAAATTTCTTATTATAATTTGCCTTTACTCTATTGGAACTGCAAAAAGAATGATTATTATTTGTATTGCTTCCCCAAAATGTAATTGATACATCAAAATATTGATATGTCAATATATCAGATTCTCTTTTTCCAACCCATATTTTTATTGCCATTTACGTTTTTCCTTTCTTGTATATAACGGATAATTTCTTATTATCCACTAAAAACGGAACTATCAGATGAATGAAAAAATATAAAGGAATAAATTTTTTAATGGAACAAAATGTTGAATATAGATAATTTGAATCTAAAAAGCAGCCTTGAAAGAGATTACTTGCAAGGCTGTTGAAATTACTATAATTGATTTATTATATTCAAGCTTTTACGAGGATGTTTGGCTTTAAGAATATCTTTTTGCTTTGTCATAGTCACATGTGTATATATTTCAGTCACATTTATTGAACTGTGTCCCAACATAGTTTGAATATAACGAATGTCAACATTCTGTTCCAAAAGTAATGTGGCAAAAGAGTGTCGAAACATATGGGGAGTAATATGTTGACGAATTCCAGCAAGATGACAATATCTGTTGATCATGTTTCTTACAGATTGATCAGATAGAGGGTTCCCGATATTGTTTACAAAAAAATATCCACATGAATGAATTGCGGTGCCAAATTTAGAATAGTATTTGATTAGTATAGAAATGACATGTTCATTACATATATGAATTAGACGTTCTTTTGCACCTTTTCCATTGATTATAATAATATTATTTTGAAGATCTATGTTTTGGTATGGTATTGTACAAAGCTCAGATATTCTGATCCCTGTTGCGAAAAGTAGTTCGATAACAGCAATATCTCGAAGGGAAGCCTTTTTTCTATAGTTACTAGAAGCATTGTAATATTGCTCATATATGGTGTTTATCAATACTTCAATAGTAGGCAAAGGGATGGTTTTCGGAAGTATAATTGGTTCGCGAAATCTTAATTGTAATTTGGCGAAAGGATTATGAAGTATTATTTCTTTGTATTCAAGATGATGAAAGAGAGCTTTTAAAGAAGCAATTTTTCGTTTTACAGTTTTGGGGGCATATTGTTGATGCAACTTTGCTATATATGTTTCTAAAAGGGGAACAGTAAGTTCTGAAGCTTCGATTATCCAAATTTGCTCGGAAAATTGACGTAGGTCTATACGATATGCTTTTAATGTTTTTGAATCTAAGCGTTTTTGTATTCTGCAATACTCCAAATAGTTTTCAATGGTAATTTGTAAATTGTTCATAATATAATCTCCTCATTTGTTTTTTTCTTAAGAATAATCGTACATCGATTTCAGAATATCGTAAATATTAGAAGTGTTTGATTGGGAAGTATGAGGAAAGAAGTATTACTTTAAAGGAAATTACTTGTATGATGAATGAATTTTACCGTTATAAATAATTAAAATCTTTCAAATATCACAAGTATCTATTTTATATCTCAAAAAGAGGTAAAATGCAATTATGGAATAATAAAAATATTATCGCATAATATTGACACAAAATAATAAAAATAATATAATTTATTTAAATAATAACGAAAAGAAATACCGAAAATACGAAAAGATTAAGAGGTGTAAAATATTATGAGACAAAATGATAAAGAAAATCCGTTTATTCATTTGTTTCAAACAGCATTTGGGTATTACCTTTATGATGTTAATACAAATCAAATTATAAAAATAAAACAAGATACATATGAGCGTTTATCAAATCAAGAAAAAGGTTATAAAACTGATACTAATGAGGAAATTGAAATACTGTATGAAAATGGATATTTAAAAAATAATAAAGTTCAAAATGTAAATCATCCGTATACAGAATTATTGCCGTATGCATTAGAGAACAAAATACATATTTTGATTTTGCAAGTAACTCAAAATTGTAATCTGCGGTGTGATTATTGTCTATATTCAGGAAAATATAATACTCGCAGCCATCAAAATAAGCGAATGAATTTTAGCGTAGCAAAAGAAGCCATAGATTTTTTGAAAGAACATTCAAAAGAAAAAAGAAAGGTTTATATTGCGTTTTATGGTGGGGAACCTTTATTGGAATTTGAATTAATAAAAAAATGTGTGACGTATGCTGAAAATATAATGAAAGATAAAGAAATTGAATATTCAATGACGACAAATGGAACATTATTAAGTCCGGTGGTTATAGAGTATTTAAAAAAATATAAGTTCAAAATTACGGTGAGTCTAGACGGTCCCAAAGAGGTTCAAGATAGAAGTCGTCGTTTCGCTAATTCGGATAAAGGATCATTCGATGTAATAATAGAAAATTTGAAGTATTTTAGAAAGAGGTATCCTCGGTTTTATAATGAAAATGTTGGATTTAATTCAGTAATTTCAACGGAATATAATTTTTTGTGTTCTGATAATTACTTTAAAGAGGATGAACTATTTAAAAATTCAAAATTTGTATTAAGTGGGATTAGTGAATCGTTTAGTAAGAGTAAAGTGTTAGTTTCGAGTCGATATGTGGAAGAAGAACAATATGAAATTTTTAAATTGTTTTTATCGCTGTTTTCAAGAATTGATAAAAAAGAAGTGTCACTTCTTTTGACAGAATATTTGCGCCATTTGATTAATTTTAAGCAAAAACTGGAAAATGGAATGAGAAATGAATTGCCAATAACTGGTCATAGAAGTGGACCGTGTATACCTGGGATAACAAGATTGTTTGTTAATGCAGAAGGAGATTTTTTCCCATGTGAAAAGGTTAGCGAACTTTCGAAAAGTTGTAAGATTGGAACCTTAAAAGAAGGATTTTGGAGAGGGAAAGTAGAAAATCTTCTTAATATTGAAAAAATTACGCATGATGAATGTTGTAATTGTTGGGTATATTCAGAGTGCACAAATTGTGCAAGACATTGTGATGATTGTATTGCACATGATAGGAAAAACATTTTAGATACTTGTAAACAAGTAAGGAATTCGGTGGAGGAAACTTTTAAAGATTATACTGTTTTAAAAGAATTAGGCTATGACTTTTGTATAAAAAGTGAAGAAGATATATTGAATTCTACAGAAAAAGAAGAGATAAATGCACCAATATTAGCAATTGGGAATTTTTGGATTGATGCACAAAATGAAAGCTTAAAAGTTGCGGAGCTGATTTACGATCAAATGGCGAAAATCGGATATCGTGTGGCAATTTTACTTGAAGAAGAACTAATTGAAAATGTACCTTCATTTTCAAATAATATTCTTAACATAAATAAAAGAATAAAAAAATGTGAGATTGAAGAGAACCCAGATTTGATTATTGTTGTTGTTCCGGGAAATATTGTTGAAGTTTCAGACAAGTTATGTGGTGATAGTGGTACATATTTGTATATGCTGTCTCAGAGTATATCAATAGATAGTATGATCGTAAATATACCATATTTTACAGAACTTTTACAGGAAAGTCAAAATGTAAATAATGAAATAGAAAGAATTGTAGGTATAAAAGCATATATAAATGTATTACCTAAATATTTAGACATTGCTGTTTCAGAAGAAGAAGGAAGAGCAGATTATTTAACGTTATCGACAAATTTTATAATTGATAAAATAAATAAAATTGATGATGAACGATTATATTGCAGTGACGATTATGAAAGCTTAAGTAGTTTAACAATGCAAATTATTGATGAATTGTCAAGTTATGCAGGGAATAATGAAGTACAGGAAATAAATAATATTGTTATAGAAGATGTTGAAGAGAAAGTGATGGAGATTATAAAGCAGATTGGAGAAAAAGATTGTGCAATAGATTGTTTGAAGAATGAATCACTATTTGGGGAAAAGATTAAGATGAGGGCAAGAGATATGTTGGTTGTTTTTTTTGAATTAGAAAAACAATTTGATATTTGCTTTACAGAGGATGATATAAAAGATTATACTTTTGTCTCCATTGAAAAAATTTCTGCATGTATTAAAAAGCATTTGAATAAATAGGAATGATTCTTATGATTGAGAGGAGGTGAGACCATGAAAACTTTAGGAAAAAGAAAATCAAAAAATAATCTTCGTATCGTAACAAGAGGAAGTGCTTGCTTTAACTTGTGTAGTTGCCATAGTGTAAGTTCTACTAAATCTGCTTATACGGCTTCTCAAGCATCAGTTTGGAATTAAACTGATATTAATATATGAAGATTAACAAAATGACCGAACTACTGTTTAATACAGAAGTTCGGTCAAAAAATTAGTGGGTGAAATAAATGAAAAAAGATAAATTGTTTTTTCAAATAATAAAAAAAATTTTTGAGGGACACCATAAAGAATTAAGAATTCTGATTTTATGCGAAACAATACTGACGGCAATTTCATATGCTATAGTCAGCGGATATCAGATGTTTTCCAATGGACATTCCTCAGAATATTTTATGCAGGAAGACGGAATAAGCAAAAGCTTTCTTTCTGCCGGAACAATTCTATTATTCTGCGGAATTATACTGATCATCACAGTTCTCATATCATATCTTGGAAAGCGTATTCCGGAATATGTATTTTTACAAAGAATGGGAATATCAAAGAAAGATTTAAAAACGATGGTTTTATATGAGGCAGCAATTTCGTATCTGGTATCCATCATAGCAGGATTTTTCGTTGGAAAAATATTGACCGAGGGATTAAAGATCCTTATGGTTCGTGCTTTGCATATAAATTTTAAATTAGGGAGGGTGGCTTTCTTTACATATCCGTCTATTTGTATCCTCATTTTATTTATATATGGGCTCAGTTTCTTGCTGGTAAGAGAATTGCAATCCGATTTTCTGATCATTACAAATATGAATGAGACAGCGAGAATAGAAAAGCTGGAAGGAAAATTCAGAGTTCCTAAAATAATGATCGGAATTATACTTTGTATTTATTCCGTTTATGCATATTCTAAAATATACCATTATGAGAGTGCATATCTGATCATCGCTTTCTTTGCAGGATTGTATTTAAGCTTAAGAAATATATTTTCTATTTTTTTAGAACGTATAAAGCACAAAAAGCAGAAAAAATATTATAAGAATCTTTTGATGAATCATCGGTTTTATTACCGTATGAACACCGTGAGCAGATATATTTTATTCTTTTCACTGATGAGTTTTTTAAGCTGCTTTTATTTCGGAATACAATTTATCGGTACAATAAATGCTGAAAAAGCAGAAAGTTTATATCCATATGATTTTATGTGTATTGCAGATAAATCAGACGATAAGCTTTTTGAAAAAATAAAAGAAAAGTATCATGCTACATTAATTGAATATCCAATGGTAAGAGTTGCAAACGCAGATAAGACGGAACATTTAGAGGGACGAGGGGAAATTATTATCCAGGGACAACAGATTGGTATCTCTGAGTCTACTTATTACAAGTTAAAAAAAGCTGTGGATCCATCGTATAAAAAGAAATCCTTAAATCTGGATAAAGCAGGAAAAAGAATATATGTTGTTCATCAGCAGGACCGGGCAACAAAAGCCCAGCCGGTCGACTGGTACTATAACAAAAAGACACCGACTTTACATATCGGACTCCCTTGTGAACATTGTGATTATGCAGATCATGAGACAACATATGAGAAGAAAATAGTTGCCGGAGAAGAGATCTCCAGTCTTACAGGGTGTTACAGTACACCAAAATGTGAAAATCTGATCGTTTTCTCCGATGAATATTTCAAAAAAGCTCAAAATGAATGGAAGGATACGGAAGTCCTGACTGGTTTTAAATTGAGTAGGTATAAGGCAATGTATGGTGATGATGGAGAGCCTTATATTGTTGAAGGACCAACAAAACTGGTATTCATTCAGACAGATAAAAAGTACATAGATCAAATCGATAAAGAATTGGAATCAAAAGAAGAGAAGCACAAATATATCGGCAATTATGATTCTACGGTAAAATTTCATTATTCATCAAAGACAGCAATTACGGATATGAAAACCGAAAGAGCCGTTAAGTCTATGATCTGTGTATATATTATTGTTACATTAAGCATGTTGAATTGGATTATGTTATATGCCATGAACGAAATGGAGAAAAAAGAAAAAGCGGAATGTGAGAAATTTCTGATATCCATGGGAATGGACCGAAAAGAACGGAAGAAAATGAATAAAAGAGAATGGTACATATATTGGATTGTTCCGACCATTATTCTCATCATTTCAAGCGTATTATTTATGAGAGATACAATGATTGCAAGAATGTATCCAAACGATATTCGGAAAATCTGTGAATTACAGGAAGCAGCGGTTATAGCAGTGTGGATTGTAATAAATGGAATATATTTTTGGATTATGAATCGAAAGGCAAGAAGGAGGATAGAAAATTATGACAAATAATACAGAAATACTGCGAACAGAAGGGTTAAAGAGATCCTATCTTGTTAATGAAACGAAAATAGACGTATTAAAAGGAATCAATCTGACCATTAATAATCAGGAATTCATAGCCATTATGGGAAAATCTGGATCTGGAAAAACAACGCTCTTAAAATTATTGGGACTGTTGGATCGTCCGACGGAAGGAAAAGTCTTTTTTAAAGGCGAAGACAGTGATTCGTTAAGAGGGGACAGGCTTGCAATGGTCAGACGCCGTGAAATTGGATTCATATATCAGGATTACTATCTTATGGACAGTTTATCGGTAAGAGAAAATATCATGCTGCCAAAGATTCTGGATCACAGTCCGGTAGAAGAGAGTATAACAGAAGCAGAAAAGCTGGCCGATATTATGGGCGTTAGGGCTTTATTGGATAAAAAGATCTTTGAATTATCCGGAGGCGAAAAACAAAGGGCAGCGATCTGCCGGGCGTTGATGAATCATTCGGATCTGATCCTTGCTGATGAGCCGACCGGAAATCTGGATTCTGCATCTACGGAAACGGTAATGGAATATCTGCAGATGATCAATAAAGATTTGAAAAAGACTGTTGTCTTGGTAACACATGATGCATATGTTGCGAGCTTTTGTAACAGGGTGATCTTTGTAAAGGATGGAAATATTAAAGTTGAATTAAGGAAAAATGAAAAGCAGGATGCTTTTTGCGATAAAATTATGAAAGAACAAAAGAATACTCTCAAAAGGTGAACGATAATAGATGAAAAAACTATATAAGAAACGGAATACAGATTTTGAATTGCTTAAAAAAATTATGGGAAAAATACAATTGTCAAAAATACGAGCAATGTTTTTAGTTCTGGGAGTTTTGGTTTCGTCAATAATTACTTTTGTTAGGCCACAGATAGTGAGTACTTTAACGGATAACGGCTTGGTCAAGAAAAATTGGGGAATTGTTATTTGGTGGTGTATTATTTTGATTATATGTGCTGCCATAGAATATGGGAATGGATTGGCTCAGATTAAAATATGTGTGGAAATAAATAATCAATTTGTATCTGAAATGTATCAAAGAGCATTAAATAAGATTATAAAAGCACCATATGTATATTCTCAAAATAGGACTTCGGCAGAGCTTTTGAGTACAATTAATAATGATATTAGTAGAGTGGCATTGCTATTGGATAGAAGTAGTTTACTAATGATACAATTTTTGTTTCAAATTATTGGTGGAACAATAGGATTAGTGTTGCTTAATTGGAGGATAGCGTTTCTCCTTTTAATTATTATTATTATTAAACAGTTTTTGGTGAATTGGTTAGCAAATAATAAAACTAAATTAACAGAAATTTATATAAATGAACAGCAGAAATTTGGAACTTGGTTTGGTGATCAAATAAATGGAATACTTGAAATAAAACTTTGGAATCTCTATTTTAGAAAAAACCAAGAATTCTTTGAGTGCTATAAAAATATTCCAGAAATAAATGAAAAATTGGAAATGTGCGATGGTTTCGAAAATATATTAGAAACAGCTACAGGAGTAATAATTGAAATATTGATATATTTAGTATGCGGTTATTTAGTCTGTACGGATAATATGAGTATTGGAAATTTGCTTGCATTTATTTCTTATGCTATGTATGTATCAAATCCATTAGCAGTATTTTCGAATATTCCATATATGTGGGCACAAATAAAACCTTCGGCAAAGAGGTTTATGGAATTATTAGATTGGCCAGAAGAAGAATTAAAAAATAATATACAAATAGATTTATTGCAATCTGATTTAGAATTAAAAAATGTAAATTTCAAGTATGATGAATCACATACAATATTAAAAGATGTTAATCTAAAAATTCCTGAAGGTAGTAGAATTGCAATTGTTGGAGATAATGGAAGTGGAAAGACAACTATAATGAATCTTTTACTCGGTATTATACTACCTGATCGAGGAACGATTTCTATGGGCAATAAAACTATTTGGGAAATAGGATTAAATGAATGGCGAAATCAATTTGCGGTGGTTGGTCAGAAAGGTTATTTGTTTCAGGGAACAATAAAAGACAATATTGATTTAGGTAGTGAAAAAACTGATGAAGAAATTATAAAAATGGTAAAACAACTAGATATTAATTTAAATATAGGACATCACGATAAAGGGTATTCATATTTGGTACAAGATAATGGAATAAATTTGTCGGGAGGAGAAAAACAGAAAACTATTTTTTTGAGGGCATTTATGAAAAAATCAAAAATTATAATTTTAGATGAAATGTTTTCAAATTGTGATGAAGAATCTAGAAGAAAAATTAGAAATATAGTATTTGATTCAGGATTAAAAAAAACAGTGATATTAATCAGCCATTATAAAGAGGATATAGCAGATGTAGATGTAGTATATGAATTGAAAGATGGTGTTTTAATAAAAAATAAAGTAGAAGACTATCATGAAAGATGAAAAAATATGAGAACCTACATAATGAAACGTTTTTTATAAAAAGTAAAGTTATGCAATAAAAGTGATAATGATTTTTTGTTAAAAGCAACTTGATAGAAGGATTTATATCAATGAATTTGACTGAAAAAACAAAAAGGTAAAAAGAAGAAGTGTTGTAATCGAACAGATTGCAACATTTTTTTTTCGATGTTTTTCGAAAATGGTAGTTTGTCATGCATCCGGTCACCGCCATGCTCTGATTTGATTTCTATACAAAAATCAGGTCGGAGGAAAGATAATGGCTTATAACAAAGCGAGTGAAGAACGAAAATGGCGTTATTGGAAAGAACAGGAAGAAAAGAAACTGCGAGAACTGGGAATGGACGAGGAAAAGATTCGGAAATTAAGACAGATGGACTGGGAAGATTTTCTGGAAGAACGCAGATACCGGGAACGGTTGGAAGAAATGATGCAGGAGATTGATACAGGAAACCCAGAGGACGGTGAACCGTTTGCAATGGATGTCCGGGAACTCTTAGATCATGTGGGAGATAGACGGTTGTATGAAGTATTAAAGGATACGGAGCATCAGACACTGGAGATACTTTTGCTTAGTACATGGGGATATTCGATTAAGGAAATCGCAAATATTATGGATCTTCCGAAGGATACCGTTTATACGAAAAGAAAGATTTTGCGGAAAAAATTGAAAAAATTTTAAATTTTGAGACAAAAATGACGAATTTCGTCGGCTATTTAATAGGCAGGTAAATTTTGCCAGTGTACTTTGACAATCCTATACCAGCATTACAGGTACGTTCCCGTAAGTAGAAGCGTGTCAGGAAGGCGCGAGGACAAATGAAAATGACAGGAAAGAACAAAATAAATCTTTTCTGGTGTTTTTGTTTCGAGCGAATCAACTTTAACTGAAACAGGATCGTGGCGGTCTTTTGCGAGGATCACTTACGAGGGGATAATGATACGTAGGAACTGCCAGTGAGCAGAGGATGGACTTTGGGTTGTAATCAGCAAGACCTTTAGAAAATCCATGAGCGGTGCAATGCCAAGCATCCGCCTGTAATGTTCCCGTAAGGCAATGGGGGAGTCGAGGACAAATACAACGCCAAAAAACAAAAGTATAAGAAATCAAGGAAGAATGTGTCGTTGATATCAGATACATGCGGCTGTAAGGAGAAATCCTTTACAGCCGTATTGATGTGGTATCAGCACGCATATCAGGTAACAAATTATGTATTACACAAAAGAATATTTAAAAAGAGCGCATCGTGAAATTGATACGATCTTTCGGGTACTGTTCCCGGAGCATGGAATGGCAGTAAGGGAAGAACAGATTATGCTATGCCACGAAATGCTGGATAACCTGCTGGGAAGAAACATAGCACTGTGTGACGCGGGTGTCGGTATCGGCAAGACGTATGCCTATCTGGTGGCCTGTGTTCTGATGAGAAAATATTCTCTCCTTGCAGAAGGATGTTCCCCTTATGAGCAGCGTCCGGTCGTGATATCCACTTCCAGCATTGCACTCCAGAAAGCAATTCTTACAGAATATATCCCTTTTCTCTCCCGGATTCTTCAAGAGAACGGGAAGATTCAGACTCCTATCAAAGCAGTGATACGAAAAGGAAAAGAGCATTTTGTCTGCGATGAGAGGTTGATGCAACGAATCGTTGCAATCGAAGGGAAAAACAAAAATGCGTTGCAGAAAGAAGCTCTGCTGTCGTTAAAAGAACATTATGATATGGATGAAGTGTCCGGATTAAGTGGATTTGACAGAAGGATGGTAAGCGTACCCAAGTTCTGTTCAAAGGAATGCCTGAAAAAAGGTTCCTGCCGGTATCAGCAGTATCTGGAACATTCCAGAGATGATGAAATGTTCATCCAGATCTG
>ERZ773183.1193-NODE-1193-length-23356-cov-5.917471_pt1 | contig 23356 bp, 11 predicted proteins | sample MGYA00580532_ERZ773183 | MGnify/ENA primary metagenome ERZ773183 (study PRJEB29015, sample SAMEA2737791) | human gut metagenome | biome: human gut; feature: human-associated habitat; material: faeces | place: China | collected 2012 ... | reverse complement strand
TGAAAGTGCAGTGTTCCACCTACACCCATTATAATGAATCTTCGGAATCCAAAAGCCTTCTCCGCGCCATTGAAAGTGCCAGACAGATGAGTACGAATATCGATACGGAAATAGAAAACGGCGGTCAGCTAAGTCAGGAGTTCCTGAAAGAAAATCTGCAGACTCTCTGGGTGGATGGTGTCATTGTACTGGATGCCGAGGGAAAGACGGATTGCGAATACAGTACGGATGAGTCTCTGACAGGTGAGATTACGGCGTATCTGCAAAAAGACATTATCATGGATTTCGCCGGATATGAAGAAAGAACTTATTCAGAACGGTTTAACAGGAAAGACGGATCACATATTGACATTGCAGCCTGTGCCAGAAAAGATGCACCAGGTATCGTTGCGACCTATTATTACACATCTCCTGAATTTGCCAGAAACTATACGTTGACGATACAGGGACTTTTAAATGGTTATAGTATCCAGACAGATGGAACGATTATTGTTGCAGATGAGGGAATCGTTGTTGCCAGCAATGATGAGAAACTTCTGTGGCAGAACACCGCCGGCAATGAGGTGGTTCAGGCAATGAAAAAGCATACAGACAGTCAGCACATTTTCCATTTGAAGAATAAAGGGACCGGATGTTACGGAATCATGCTGAAGCAGCGGGATTATTATATTTATGCGTATCTTCCGGATACGGAAGTATTTCATAACCTTCCATTAAGTGTGATAAGCGTTATTTTTCTTTATTTACTGATATTCGGTATGTTCTTATTCTGGGGATACAGAACTAATCAGGCACATCAGAAACAGGAGCTGGAAAAAGAGAAAAAATACAAAGCAGAACTCCTGATAGCAGCAAAAAAGGCAGAGGCGGCCAACGAGGCAAAAACGGAGTTCCTCCAGCGTATGAGCCACGATATCCGGACACCGATCAATGGGATCTGCGGTATGCTCGATATGGCTGATCATTATGCAGACGATATGAAGAAGCAGACGGAATACAGGGCAAAGATCAAAGGAGCATCCCATCTGTTGCTGGAACTGGTAAATGAAATCCTGGATATGAGTAAGCTGGAGTCGGATGAAGTGGTTCTGGAAGAAAGTCCATTCAATCTGAGCAGCATTTCCAGGGAAGTACTTGTTGTGATCGGGCAGATTGCCACAGAACAGAATATCCGGATCGTGTGGGAGAAAAAAGAAATCACACACCGGCATCTTATCGGAAGCCCGGGATATGTGAAACGGGTGATGATGAATATCCTGTCGAATGCAGTGAAATATAATAAAGAAAATGGCTGCATCTACATCAGCTGCAGGGAAATCCCATCCGAACAGCCGGGAATGACGACAATGGAATTTGTCTGCCGGGATACCGGAATCGGAATGACTGAGGAGTTCCAGAAATATATTTTTGAACCATTTGCACAGGAACATACAGGAAGCCGTACAAAATTTGCCGGAACAGGACTGGGAATGCCGATTTCAAAGAAGCTGATCGAGAAAATGGGTGGAACGATTACCTTTGAAAGCAAAGAAGGCGTAGGGACGACATTTGTGATCCGGGTTCCGTTCCGGATCGATACAGACAGAAGCGACAGAGTTGAAACCGGAGAAAAACAGGAAGCGTCTATCCGAGGAATGCATATTCTTTTGGCAGAAGACAATGAGCTGAATATGGAAATCGCAGAATTTATGCTTCAGAATGAAGGTGCTGTCGTGACGAAAGCATGGAATGGTCAGGAAGCTGTTGAGCTGTTTGAAAAAAGCAGATCTGGTGAGTTTGATGTGATTCTTATGGATATCATGATGCCGGTCATGAATGGGTATGAAGCCACAAAGATGATCAGGTCTCTGGACAGAGAGGATGCAAAAGAGGTATCGATCATTGCAATGACAGCAAATGCGTTCACGGAGGACAGAATAAGAGCAAAAGAAGCAGGGATGGATGAACATATTGCTAAGCCTGTTGACACGGAATTACTGGTAAAAATAATTCATAAATTGGTGTAATATAATTGATATGGCAGTGTCAAATAAACAGTGAAATATAGGATAAAGGGAACTCAGAAGGGGGACTTCTAATGAAAATGAAAAAAAGGAGCAGGGTCTTGTCAGCACTTTTAGTGATGGCATCAGTCATATTGTTATTGTCAGGCTGCGTAGGGAACCGTGCGGAAAAAGAAGATGCGGAAACCATTACGGTGTATTTATGGAGCACAAATCTGTATGAAAAATATGCACCGTACATCCAGAAACAGCTTCCGGATATCAACGTTGAATTTGTAGTAGGCAATAATGATCTGGATTTTTATAAGTTTCTCAAAGAAAATGGTGGATTGCCGGATATTATAACCTGCTGCCGGTTTTCACTGCATGATGCAAGCCCGCTGAAAGACAGTCTGATGGATCTGTCCACAACCAATGAGGCAGGTGCTGTCTATGATACATACCTCAACAATTTTATGAACAAAGATGGAAGCGTAAACTGGCTCCCGGTGTGCGCAGATGCCCATGGGTTTGTGGTGAACAAAGACCTTTTCGAAAAATATGATATCCCTCTGCCGACAGATTACGCAAGCTTTGTCTCTGCCTGCCAGGCATTTGATAAAGCAGGAATCCGTGGATTTACCGCAGATTATTCTTATGATTATACCTGTATGGAAACCCTGCAGGGATTGTCTGTATCAGAGTTATCGACTGTGGAAGGTCGTAAATGGCGTACCGCCTACAGTGATCCGGATAATACAAAGAAAGAAGGACTGGACAGCACCGTCTGGCCGGAGGCTTTTGAACGCATGGATCAGTTCATTCATGATACAGGACTTAGCTGGGATGATCTGAATATGAATTATGATGCGGTGATGGATATGTTCAAAAGTGGTAAGCTTGCCATGTACTTTGGCAGCTCTGCAGGTGTAAAAATGTTCCGGGACCAGGGCATTGACACAACATTTCTGCCCTTCTTCCAACAGAACGGCGAAAAGTGGCTGATGACCACACCATATTTCCAGGTGGCACTGAACCGTGACCTGACAAAGGATGAGACGCGCCGGAAGAAAGCAATGAAGGTACTGAACACCATGCTTTCGGAAGATGCACAGAACCGGATCATTTCTGATGGGCAGGATCTGTTAAGCTACAGTCAGGATGTGGATATGCATCTTACAAAATATATGAAAGATGTAAAACCTGTGATTGAAGAAAACCATATGTATATCCGTATTGCGTCAAATGACTTCTTCTCTGTTTCCAAGGATGTGGTTTCGAAGATGATCTCAGGCGAATACGATGCAGGGCAGGCATACCAGTCATTTGATTCGCAGCTTCTTAGTGAGGAATCCACTTCTGAGAAAGTAGTATTGGATTCACAGAAGTCGTATTCCAACCGCTTCCATAGCAATGGGGGCAATGCCGCTTATTCGGTTATGGCAAACACTCTGCGTGGCATCTATGGTACAGATGTGCTGATCGCAACAGGAAACAGCTTTACAGGAAATGTGCTGAAAGCCGGTTACACAGAAAAAATGGCAGGCAGCATGATCATGCCAAACAGTCTTTCCGCTTACAGTTGTAAAATGACCGGGGCGGAACTGAAAGAGACCGTCAGAAACTTTGTAGAAGGCTATGAGGGAGGTCTGACTCCATTTAACCGCGGCTCCCTGCCTGTAGTCAGCGGTATTTCTGTGGAGATAAAGGAAACGGATGATGGTTATACATTAAAGGAAGTCAAAAAGGATGGAAAAACAGTTCAGGATAAAGATACTTTTACAGTGACCTGCCTGGCGACACCGCAGCACATGGAAGCTTATCCGGCAGATGAACATGTGGGATTTGACGCAGGGGATACCTTCGTAAAAGATACCTGGATAGATCATGTGTCAGATGGTAATGCCGTTCTTGCAAAACCGGAAGACTATATGACTTTGAGGTGAGAAGAATGGGTGCTAAGAATCATAATACAAAAAGAGAAAGACCGGTCAGGGGAAAATGGTTAAGGGTAACTGTCTTTACGGCTGTCCTTATAGGAGTCATTTTCGCTGTGTTTCAATATTATAAATTTGTGTCGAAAACGGTTTATGAGGAAAGTGTTTCTCATCTGACGGAAGTATTTCATCAGTCTGATAATATGTTGAGGGAAGTGACAAATCAGAATCTGACTTACCTCCATATGTGGGCTGAGAATCTGCAGAATCTTTCTGATGAAAGAGAAATCCGTGATTATATAGAGAAAGCACAGGAAGATGCAGGCTTCTTAGATTTCTATTTTCTGTCAGCTGATGGAAAGTATAAGATGGCCACAGGGGAAACCGGGTATCTTGGATTACAGGAAAAAATTGAAGAGGAGATCCGGCAGGGAAATGATATTGTAACAAATGCATCAGTTCCGGGAAAATCCCAGCTGCTTGTATTTGCTACTCCCAGAGCTCATGGAAACTATCAGGGATTTGAATATGATGCGATCGCAATTGCTTATGAAAATGCTGATATCGTAAATGTGCTGGATATTTCTGCTTTTAATGGAAATGCCCAGAGTTATGTCGTTCATTCGGATGGCCGTGTTGTGATCGATCATTCTTCGGAGTCATGGGGGAAGGTGTATAATTTCTTTGGAGTGTTAAGAGAGCATTCCAAGATGTCTGAAAAAGAGATCCTTGCACTTTCAGAGGAGTTTAAAGAGGGACATAACGATGCGGTGATGGTAAATCTGGATGGAAAGAACTACTATCTGGTCTATGAAAAATCAGATATTCAGGACTGGATCTTTCTGGGACTTGTAAATGCGGATATCGTAAATGCCAGTATGGACCGTCTGCAGTTTAGTACGATACTCCTTGTGGGTGCGGTTGTGCTCTGTATTGCCGCATTTCTTATCAGTCTTATTATTCAAAAAAACAGGAGAAGCCTTAGGAAAAAGGATGTGGAGATCCTGTACAGGGATGAGCTGTTTCAAAAGCTGTCAATGAATGTGGATGATGTGTTCCTGATGCTGGATGCAAAAACATATAAGGCAGATTACATCAGCCCGAATGTGGAAAAATTACTCGGATTTACGGTAGAACAGATTCAGAAGGATATTCGTATTCTGGCAAAACTGCATCCATGGGATTCAGAAGATCCGAAGAAGAATTATCTGGAAGGGATCCGGACTTCGGAACAGCAGGAATGGGATTTTGAATATGTTCATCAGAAAACAGGAGAACAACGATGGTTTCACATTGTGGCTATGGGCAGTGAGGTGAACCGGAAAAAGAAATACATTCTGGTTATGTCGGATCGTACCTCTGACAGGAAAATGAATCAGGCACTTTCAGAGGCAGTACATGCAGCGGAGACAGCAAACCGGGCAAAGAGTACGTTCCTTTCCAACATGTCTCACGATATCCGGACACCGATGAATGCGATCATCGGTTTTACCACCCTGGCTGTAAGTAATATTGATGACAAGAAAAAGGTCCAGGATTATCTGGGCAAGATTCTTTCGGCCAGCAACCATCTGCTCTCACTGATCAATGATATACTGGATATGAGCCGTATTGAGAGTGGAAAGATCCAGCTGGAAGAAACAGAAGTCAGTCTGTCGGAAGTGCTTCATGATCTGAAGACCATTGTCAGCGGGCAGATTAATGCAAAGCAGCTCGAACTTTATATGGATGTCATGGATGTGACGCATGAGAACGTCTATTGTGACAAGACGCGGCTGAATCAGGTGCTTTTGAATCTCTTGTCCAATGCGATCAAGTTTACGCCGGCAGGAGGGACTGTTTCTGTCCGGCTTAGACAGTATCCGGGAACAAAAAGAGGCAGTGAAATGTATGAGATCCGGGTAAAAGATAACGGAATCGGCATGAGTCCTGAATTTGTACAGAAGATTTTTTCTCCGTTTGAGCGGGAACGGACTTCTACTGTCAGCAGGACCCAGGGCACAGGGCTTGGCATGGCCATTACCAAGAATATCGTGGATATGATGGGCGGAACCATTGAAGTTCAGACAGAACAGGGAAAAGGCACCGAATTTATTGTCCGCCTGGCATTGCGGATCCAGCCAGAACATCACCGCACAGAGAAGATTGTAGAGCTGGAAGGTCTGAAAGCATTGGTTGTAGATGATGATTTTAACACCTGCGACAGTGTGACAAAGATGCTCGTGAAGGTTGGAATGCGTTCGGAATGGACACTTTCCGGTAAGGAAGCGGTTCTCCGTGCACGACAGTCTATGGAACTGGGGGATGCGTTCCATGCGTATATCATTGACTGGCGGCTGCCGGATATGAACGGCATTGAAGTCACCCGTCAGATCCGCAGCCTTGGCGATGATACACCGATCATTATCCTGACTGCATATGACTGGTCAGATATCGAAGTAGAAGCCAGAGCCGCAGGGGTAACTGCATTCTGTGCAAAACCTCTGTTCATGTCAGATATCAGAGAGACTCTGCTGATGGCCATCGGCCAGAAGCAGACGGTTACAGATGATACGATTCTTCCGGATGCAGGTTCAGATTTCAAAGGCAGATGTATACTGCTTGTGGAAGATAATGCATTGAACAGTGAAATTGCGGTGGAAATCCTTAATGAATATGGTTTCCTGGTTGATACAGCGGAAAATGGAGAAGTGGCAGTGGAGAAAGTTAAGAATTCCGTACCGGGTAATTATGATCTGGTGCTTATGGATGTGCAGATGCCGGTAATGAACGGATATGAAGCCACTAAGGCGATCCGTGCTCTGGATGATCCGGCGCTGGCAGGGATTACGATCCTTGCCATGACGGCCAATGCTTTTGAAGAAGACAAAAAAGAAGCACTGGAATGCGGCATGGATGGATTCTTATCCAAGCCGATAGTTATGGAGGAATTGCTTGCCGCATTACAGAAGAATCTGAATTAGGTGTTTGTAAGTATGACAATACAAAGAAAAGAACCAATGTATAAAAGTAGAAAAAAATTAACCGTATTATGTGCAGCCATATTTGTGTTTTTGGGAATGTGGATGATATTATCAGTACATTGCCGGGCTGCCGAAACGGATAATGATGAAACACAGACAAATGAACAGAAGATCATCCGTGTCGGTTCATTCGAGGATACCTTCGATTATGTCGATAAAAACGGTGTCAGACGAGGATATGGCTACGAGCTTATGCAGGCTCTGACAGGCTATACCGGATGAAAATTTGAGTATGTGAAATGTGACTGGTCCAACTGTTTTGATAAACTTGAAAACGGTGAGATTGATATCATGGGTGATATCTCTTATACCGATGAACGTGCACAAAAGATGCTTTTTTCAGATGAACCGATGGGCGAGGAAAAATACATTCTTTATGCGGATCTGTCCAATAGGGATAGCGGGACATCTGATTTCAAGTCTTTGGATGGAAAACGTGTAGGTGTGCTCTTAGGTACAGAGCCTGAGAGTATGCTGACGGAGTGGGAGAATAAGAAGGGTATATACACAGAGCATGTAAATGTATATAATAATGATGATGTCGAAAAGAAATTAGCGAATCATGAGATCGATGCTTTTGTATCTCTGGAGGAATCCATCTGGTCTGAACAGGGAATATCATCGGTTGCCACTATTGGCAAATCAGGTATATATTTTGCAATAAATAAAGAACGCAGCGATATCAAGACAGAGCTGGACCGGGCAATGCGTCAGTTGGATCAGGACAGTCCGTTTTTTAAGGCAGATCTGTATAAGGAGTATTTTACCCTTGATTATAATCAGATCCTTACAGGAGAAGAAAAGTCCTGGCTGAAAGAACATGGCGCAATCCGGATGGGATTTTTGAGTACTGATCCGGCAGTTTTTTCCATGGATGAAGAGACTGAACAACTTACCGGTACGTTGGCAGAATATGTATCCTATGCCAAAGAATGCCTGGGAAATCAGACGCTGGAATTTGTTTTGCGGGAATATGATAACTATGACGAGCTGATTCAGGCACTGCAGGACCGGGAGATTGACGTGATCTTTTATGCCGGCAGAAATCCGTATCTCGCAGAAGAGAAAGGATATGCACTAACGAATACAGCCTGGACCTACAGCCTGATGGCGGTAACGGATGAGAAAAATTTTGACGAAAATGAAGTGTATACAGTAGCTGTGCCTAAGGAAAAAGAAGCTTTAAAACAGCATATTGCTTTCAGTTATCCGCAATGGAAGCTTGTAGATTGTGATTCGCTGGATGATGCGGCAGATATGGTCACGAACGGAAAAGCAGACTGTTTCCTCATGGGAGCAAGCCAGGCATTGATATATGATAACAGTCAAAATTTCAAAAGCATTCCACTTACCAAAACAATGGAGGCATGCTTTGCAGTAAGAACCGGAGAGGGAAGTCTTTTATCAATACTGAATAAAACATTGAAGGCCATGCCGTCGGATATGCTTACAAGTGCACTTGCTATCTACGACAGTACTGCAGATAAGGTGACATTTTCTGACTTTGTAAAAGACAATATGCTTGCCTTTTTTATCTCGGCAGGTGTTTTGGTACTCACCATCATTGGTATTATCCTTATACTTTTACAGAAGGCAAGGAAAGCAGAATCCGTCGCAAAGCTTGCAGCAAATGATACACAAAAACTCAATCACAAACTGGAAATCGCTTTGAAAAAAGCAGAGACGGCCAGTCTGGCAAAGACCCGTTTCCTTAACAATATGTCACATGACATCCGTACTCCTATGAATGCAATTCTTGGCTATGCACAGCTTATGGAGGATGAACTGAAAGGAAAGGATCTGCCCGAAACTTCAGAACATTTAAAAAAACTTCAGCAGTCAGGAAGCCTTCTTCTGTCGATCATAAATAATGTACTTGATATGGCACAGATTGAGAGCGGAAAGATGGAGATTGATGAGAACTATGCTCGGATTGAAGATATCCGGCAGACGTTGTTTGAAATATTTGAGGATGAAGCAAAGAAAAAGAATCTTGAACTTCATTACACGATAAATATAGAGCATGAACATATACTGACAGATATTACCAAGGTGAAAGAAATATTTGTCAATATCCTGAGCAATGCCATAAAATATACTCCATCCGGTGGTTCTGTTATGTTAAACATAGACGAATTGGCATGTGATGAGCCCGGGTACATGATCGTAAGGACCAGCGTGAGCGATACCGGAATCGGTATGAGCCGGGAGTATCGGGCAAAGATTTTCGACGCATTCACACGTGAGCGGAACACCACAAAGAGCAAAATCACAGGAAGCGGCCTTGGAATGTCAATCGTAAAAAAATATGTTGATCTGCTCGGTGGAACAATAGATGTAGAGAGTGAACTCGGAAAGGGCAGTACCTTTACTGTAACACTAAAACACAGGATAGCGGATGAAAGCTATTATGAAAAAAACCAGGCTGAAAATCCAGAAACCTGTAGTGAAATACTTGAAGGAAAGAATATCCTTTTGGCAGAGGACAATGACTTGAATGCGGAGATCGCAGAAGTGATTCTTGAGCGTGCCGGTCTTAAAATAGAACGTGTTGAGGATGGCATTCAGTGTGTAAACAGAATGATGAAAATGCCGGCAGGTACATATGATATGATCCTCATGGATATCCAGATGCCGCAAATGGACGGTTATAAAGCAACACGGGTAATCAGGCACCTGCCGGATAAGGATAAGGCATGCATACCGATCATTGCAATGACGGCAAATGCATTTGAAGAAGATAAGCGAAAGGCTATTGAGGCCGGAATGAATGATCATATAGCAAAGCCGATCCAGGTTGATAAGCTGTGGTCGACATTAAAGACTATATTGACGGAAAATATAATTTTATAAGAAGTGGTGAAAGAAATGGAAATATCTGACAGAGTCATCCTTCCTTTGGTTGGAAGTGCATTTCAACCGGGAAAGGCAGCAGAAGCAATTGAAAAAATAGAAGATAAGGAACTGGCACAGATTGCACAGGGAGAATATTATTTCTTCTCAGCTCAGGCAGAAAGATGTGTGGAGACGATAAAAGATTATCTGGATCACGATGATGTGATGCTCCGGCTATCGGCAGATATGCTTTACACATTTGCGAATCTTACACTTGGAGATTCTCAGGCAGCACAGCATACAAGGGAAGATGTGCATCAGTGTCTGACATGGGCAATGCAGGAGGACACGCCTGTGAATGTAAAGGCGGCGTGTCTGTTCGCATTTTATGTAATCAGCACATTTCTTCATATACCGCCGGAGGAAGGAACCCCGCCGCTTCAGCAGTACATTCCGTATCTTCCAATTGGGCAACGATTATTTGCAGTAAGTCTTTTAGCACATGAGATTTATCTGAGACAGGATTATGCAAAGGCAAAAGGTGTTGTACAGGGGGCATTTCTGATGGCAGACGGAGTTTATCCGATTTCCATGATTTATCTGGGGTGCGTACAGGCAATGTGTCAGATTAATCTGAAAGAACAAGAAGAAGCAATTCAGACGGTGACCCGGGCATGGGAGAGGGCAAGAGCGGACAAATTCATGGAACCATTTATCGAGTATCATGGTCTGCTTCAGGGGACTATGGAAGTCTGTATCCGGAAAAAAGAGCCGGAAATGTACAAGAAGCTGGTGGATGGTGTACTTGCATTTAGCCGTGGCTGGATGAAAATTCACAATCCCAAGACGCAAAAGGCAGTGACGGATCTTTTGACTCCGCTGGAATTTTCCATAGCCATGCTGGCGTGCAGGGATTGGACGAATCAGGAAATCGCAGAACATATGGGAATGTCAGTGAATACGGTCAAGCACTATGTCTCCGGAATTCTGGAAAAACTACAGATTGATAAACGCGATAAGATTAAAGAATTCGTAAATCAATAGAATAACAGGATACGAAAAAGTGTCTGTTTTACAAAAGAAATTGTAAAATAGGCACTTTTTGGGCTTTCAACGGGCATGTGAGGAATGTATTTTTTTTGATACAATATGTATAGAGACTTATTTTTGAAAAAAAATGAGGAGGGATAATACATATGAAGAAACGTCTGGTCAGTATGATTTTGAGTGCGGTGCTGTTTGCAACATCAGTGCCGGTCGCAGCATTTGCTGAAGATGCGAATACGCAGAATCCGGTTATGCATTCGGAGGAAGGAACGTCTCAGGGTTCGAATGCGCGGAAGGAATCCGGCATTGACTATAAGAAAAATGGAGGAACGTTTGCAGAAGGTTACACGGCTCCGTCTAATTACGATGAGCCGGTGACAGAGCTTCCGGGAGCGGAGCAGATCACAAAAGCGGGATATGAATTTGCCGGCTGGTATGATAATGAGGAGTTTAACGGAGAGCCGGTTACTTCGCTTAGCACTGCGGATCATTCCGGCAGTGTTGTCCTCTATGCAAAGTGGACGGAACGCTACTACTATGTGGATATTCCACAGACGGTCAATGCGGATGGGGATAAGCTTACGATAAAAGCGGATGCAGGTGGATTATATGACAAGGATCATGTGAGCGTGACAGTCCGGTCTGAAAATGACTGGAAATTAAAGAGTGGATTACATAGTCTTGCATATGAACTGAGAAATCCGCAGAGTGGTTCGGCACTGGAAAATGGTTCGGTTGTCGCAAGTCTTACGAAAGATGAGAGCCATAAGCAGCAGGAATATAACTGCAACATTCTGGATAAACCGAACTATACAGGTGATTATACAGATCACCTGACTTTTGACATTGCATTTCAGGATACAGCGTACAACATTACATATGAGACAAATGGCGGAACTATCACGAAGAAGAATCCGCAGCAGGCAGATCAGATGATCACAGTAACACAGGAGCAGTACCAGGCAGGAACCGTTCTGAAGGATCTGCCGGCACCGGTGAAAAAGTCCAGTACATTTCTTGGCTGGTGTTACGATGAAGCATGCACCAGATATGTGGACAGTAAGGACCGTCTTCTGAGTGATGTGACATTGTATGCCTCTTATGCAGACAACCAGCCGATGGAAGAAGTGTCCATGGCGACTTATGCCAGAGCAAATGATGTGGCAGCAGATTTTACGATTCCGGTGACGGATACAAGTGCTGCTATGACGCCTGACCAGGTGCGGAAAAATTTCACGATAAAAAACGTGACAGATTCTTCCGAAACGGTTACGGTAGATGTGACTGAAGGAGCAGACCATACATTTACAATCAGCAATCCGAACGGATGGACACCGGGGGCAGCCTATAAGCTGGAGCTTCAGGAAAAGGCGTTATATTTTACAGGATTTGACCCGACGATCCGTGTCTATGATTTTACGGTCTATCGTGAAGAAGTCAAAAATGTAGAGTTAAATAAAGAAATCAAGTATATTCATAAGAAAGAGCTTTCCAATCTGACTGTAAATGGAAAGAAAGTAGAGGAAGTTTCAATCGCGGCAATGACGATTGGAACAGACGGTTCCCTGACCGAAGAAGGCAGTGATACGACCGGAACATTTACTTATAAGAAGCAGTTAGAAGTCGGCGACCAGGTCGCAATTTATTCCGGTGATGTGATCCCGACCATGGATATGTCCTCTGGTGACAACAGTGATGTGTCATTTATCGAGATTACAGGAGCGGATGGGGACAAGTATACATATCGCGGCTCCAGACCGGAAGATGTGCTCTTTATGCCGGATGTGCTGCCGCTTTCTATGGACAAAGATCAGGACGGTGACCCGGATAATAACAGTGTAACGATTAATGTCAGCGACCTGACCTTTGGTGATGATGCTATGAGCCGGGCTATGGATCTGGACAGTGAGACAACCGTAGATGAGGGCGATTATCTGGCACTTTACACAGGTACAATGGGAGAAAATGGAAACGGAACCGTGTCTCTCTATGGAGAGATTACGAGTGTTCTGTTATCAGGAGAAAGATACATAGTAAGCTATATGCCTGTGAGCGAAGAAGATATGCGCCAGACCATGGATGTGTACCAGAAGGAAAATGTAGAAGGGGAGGACCTTCTGGAAGATACCGATGTGCAGGCGCTGGAAGAGGATATTGAGACACAGGCAGTAGACAGCGGATTTGCATCCGATGTGGCAGAAAGAGTTGCCGACGCGGCAATGGAGACAGAATCTTTTGAGGAGCTTCAGGAATCTCTCAAGGAAGATATGAATGCAGACATCATGGTTCAGAGCCAGGGCTATGGTCAGTTGAGAAAGGCAAGAGCCGCAGGCGGGGCAGGCGGTTCCCGTGTGGAATTAGGAGTACCGACGGTAAAAGCAAATCTCGGCACGACACTAAAACATTTTGACGGAGATGTGAGTGGACTAAGGCTTGCACTGCAGATCGGCGTGCCGATTACAGTTCATGTGAACCGGGGCGCAGACATCGAGATCATGATCACGGCGACATTTGAACAGGAAGTGCGGGTATCCATCGATGTGGACGGTTCAGCCGTGTGGAAAACATGGGGATTTATTCCGTACATTGCAGATTATCGCGTAACGGCATCTCTGGAATTATATGAATACACAGGAATCGGACTGAATGTCAACTTCAAGACTGCAGAAACCGGAAACCCAGTATCTGATTCCAGTTCGAAATTACGAAAAGGTGTCAACAAGATTACCGAAGAGCTGAAAAATATGATGGAGAATGGCGAGGATTATCTAAATTCTGCATCAGGTCTTGTCAGTGGCGGAGATGAAATATCCGTATCCAAGTCTCTGGCAGAGAGGTACTCGGAACTTCTGGCAGACGAGGCAGACTGGGTGGAAATCTACAAGCGTCCGCTGGTAGACCAGCATTTCCGTGTGCTTCTGATCATTGATATTCAGGTGAAGCTGGAATTCGTTGTCTCCGCAAATGTGAACATTTCCATCGGAATGACGTACTGGTATAAGAATGCGAAAGAGTATGTCTTCTGTGTACGGGTCAAAGAGCGGACGGCGACCAATGATACGATAGATCTGGTAGAGGAGCAGTATGAATTTACGGCATATGCTATGGGAACTCTTGGCATCAAAGCCGGTGTGAGACTGACGGTGCGTGTGGGATTATTATCAACGTCCATCGCCAGTGTCGGTATCTCGGCGGATGTGGGCGGTTATGCACAGGTCTGGGGTTACCTCTACTACGAATTGAAGTATACGGCATCGGCAGGACGAAGTAGCCGTGCTATGGGAGCTATGTATCTGGAAATCGGTATTTATCTGGAAGTGAAGTTCGAGGCACAGGCACTGTCCAATGCATTTACCTATAATCCGACACTTTACGAGAACGAGTGGCCGCTTTATAGGGTAGGTGTTCTGGAAAATGTACTGGATTTTGCTTATACCCAGGATAAGATTGCCGAGATTAATATGAAGCGGGAGATTCAGTCGGTTCAGATCCCGGATGAATATTTCAAGATGCAATATATGGACATGAAGACCGGACTGGACGACGGAAAATATTACGAGAAGATTTACGAAGATGATACAAAGTATTTCAACATTTCCATGACGAACAGTGCGTTTACGTATGATCCGGCGACCAATATTATCCGTGTAAATCCAGGTGATGAGCCGGAGCAGGACGGTGAGATGATCATTACATGGAAAAACCAGGAAGGTACCTTTAATACGAAGCCATGTGTAAGAAAGATCAAGCTTCACTGGGACCGCCTGCGAGATGGTTACTATATTGCATTCCAGAGTAATGGCGGATCTTTCGTCGATGCAATTACCGGAAAATATAACGCAGAGATCAAGAGGCCGGAAGATCCGGTAAGACTCGGATACACATTTGCCGGCTGGTATGAGGACATGGATCTCACCATTCCATACACAATTCCGGAAACCATGCCGGAAGAAGACAGACTTGTCTATGCAAAATGGGAAGCAGCCGATGTAGGTTATACAGTCGTAGATTATATAGAAGGAACGAATGGAACCTATGAAGCGCAGACTCCGGTGAAAATGAATGGCAGGACGGAAGAGGAAGTAAGCCCGGTTCCAAAAGAGCGGGAGGGATTTGTAACACCGCCGCAGCTTACGGAGACTGTAAAAGCAGACGGCAGCCTGGTCATCAATTACTATTATGCAAGAAATAAATATACACAGACATTCAAGTCCGAAAAAGAGGCGGAGAATGGAACGGAGACAGAAGTGATCGCAGACGGAAATTACCGATATGGAACCATGATGCCGACACCGGCAGTCTACAGACCGGGATATGAATTCCTTGGCTGGGAGGACGAAGAAGGCGCTGGGGTTCCAAAGAAAGTTCCATCTGAGAATAAGACCTACATTGCAAAATGGAAAGCACTGGAAGGCATTACTTATACCGTGAAATACTACGTGCAGAATACGGATAACAGCGGATACAGCTTAAGTGAGACTGCGGCTCTGACCGGACAGATGGGAGAGGAAGTCACAGCAAAAGCAGCAGATCTTGACGAAAAAGTCTATCACTTAAAAGGTGAACTGCCGAAGGGAACGATCAAGGCAGATGGCAGTCTTGTACTGAAAGTGTACTATGATCTGAATGAGTACAAACTGACCTTCGATGCAAAAGGCGGAGAATCAGACCAGACAGAAGTGACGGCAAGATATGGTGACAAGATTGCATCACCGATGCCGACAAGAAAAGGCTATGTATTTGAAGGATGGTATACAGACGAGGCATGTGAGAACGCATTTGGCCAGACGATGCCGGCAAAAGATATGACGGTCTATGCAAAATGGGAGAAGCAGAAAGTCAACTATACAGTCCGGCATCTAATGGAAAAATTACCAGATGCAGAAAAAGAAAATCCGGGTGGAGATAAAGAAGAGTATCCGGACTTAGATAAACCGGTTGAGGAAGAAAATTCATATATCTTATATGAAGAGGAAGTCTTTGCGGCATATCCGGAAGATAAAGTGACGCCGGACGTGAAGCGTTACGAAGGTTTTACTTCACCAGCAGCACAGACCACGACAGTGGACGGAAACGGCAACACAGTTATTGAGTACAAGTATGCGAGAAATATCCATAAGCTGAAGCTGGTAGACCGAGGGGTCGATGAAAATAATATGGAAGGATTCGGAATGCCATTTGGTGCGGCAATTACAGAAGTAGCGATCCGGGAAGGATATCTCTTTGAAGGCTGGTATACAGATAAAGATTTCAAGAATCGATTCGATGGAACCATGCTGGACAAAGATCTGACGCTCTATGCAAAACAGACACCGGTGATGAGCAGCTATACCGTCTATCATTATAAAGAATCTGTAGATGGTTCTTACTTTGGTCTGACGGACGAAGAAGTATTAAGCGGCCTGACAGAATCAGAAGTGACTCCGCAGCCAAAACAGTATGAAGGATTTACTTCGCCGGAGGCCAAAACAGAACAGGTAAATGGCTGGGGCGGACCGGATATCTGGTATTACTATACGCGGAACAGCTACAATCTGACTTATGTCCTGAATAATGGAGAAGATAACAAGACTTCAGAAGTTCGCTATGAGGCAGATATTACAAATACTCCGTCGCGGACAGGCTATGCATTTGCAGGCTGGTACACGGACGAAGCACTGACACAGCCGTACGTACAGACGACCATGCCGGCACATGACCTGACACTCTATGCAAAATGGGAAGCCGGAATGAAGACTTATCAGGTGAGACATTATCAACAGTCTATTGGCAATTCAGAGCAGTATGATCTGGCAGAGACAGAAACTGTCACAGCTAAAACAGGAGAACATCTTACGCTGGCAGTAAAAGCGTATGAAGGATTTACAGCACCAAAGCCGGTTAGCTATGATGTGGTAGACGATGGAGAGGTTACGTATGTAGATTACAAATATATGCGTGACCGTCATCAGGTAACGATCCATTACAATAACGGTAATGACAGCGAGACAAAAGAACTTGCATATGGTGAGAAATGGGAGGAAAAACCATATCGTGCCGGTTATGCATTTGCAGGCTGGTATACAGACGCAGAGTTTAAAAAAGCATTTGACGGAGTGGTTCCGGCACGTGACATCACACTTTATGCAAAATGGGATGTGCAGAGTGTAAACTACACAGTCAAGCATTGTCTGCAAAATGCCAATGATGACGGATATTCGTTGGGAGCACAGGAGAACTTCAATGCCGATACGGATACGGTTGTCACACCGGAAGTAAAGAACTTTGATGGATTTACAGCACCGAAGAAACAGCAGGTGACAGTCGAAGGTGATGGAAGAACAACGGTCATTTACCGTTACACAAGAAATGTGCATACGCTGACGCTTAAGAACTACGATGGTAAGACAGATAAGACGGTAGAAGCAAGATATGAAATGTCCATACCGAAGCCGACAAGAGCCGGTTATGCATTTGCAGGCTGGTATACAGATGCAAAATGTACGAAAGAGTACAAAGCGAATATGCCGGATCAGGATCTGACACTCTATGCAAAATGGGAAGCAAACATTGTCAACTATGTAGTAGAACATTATCAGCAAAATGTACAAGGTGATGGTTATACGCTGAAAGAAAGCAGTCATGCACGGGCGGCTGTGGATAGCGAAGTGACACCAGAAGTCATGAAATATAAAGGCTTCGAGGAACCAAAGACAGAGAAAGTTACCATTTCCGGAGACGGACAGACGACAGTGAAGTACTACTATAAGAGAAAGGTACATACAGTCACATTTGACGCAGATTCCGGAATATTCGCTGCAGAAAAGGGCGAGGACGACAGTAAGATTGTCGTGACCGGACGCTATGGTGCGAATATCACAGTGCCGAAAGCGCCGGCAAGAACCGGATACCAGTTCCTTGGCTGGGACAAAGACGTTGAAATGACGATACCGGATAAAGACCTTACCTATAAGGCACAGTGGCTGAAGATGGAATACACACTTCAGTTCAAGACAGGCGGAGGAACAACGATTGAGCCAATCAAAGGAAATTATGGTGACAAGATAAATACACCAGAAAATCCGACAAGAAAAGGATACATTTTCAAAAACTGGAGTAAGAATGGCAAGAAAGTCGATAACCTTCCGACGACTATGCCGGCAGAAAGTCATATTTACACAGCAATATGGGAGAGGGAGACATACCAGATTACTTATGACTTAAATGGCGGAAGCATGAAGTCCGGGGAGAAGAATCCGACGACTTACAACGTGGACACCACCGTATTTAAACTGAAAAATCCAGTCCGCGCCGGATATACATTTACAGGCTGGAGTGGAACCGAAATTACAGGAGTAAGTGACAATGTGTCTGTAAAACAGGGCTCTATAGAAAAACGGGAGTATAAGGCGAACTGGAGAGAGAATACATATCAGATTACATTTATCTTAAGCGGTACGGAGGCGAAAGGTTCCATGGCAGCCAAGACGGTCAATTACACGGAAAATGTAACACTTCCAAAATGCGGATTTACATGCAAAGGCCACTCCTTCAAGAGATGGTACACCGTGGATAAGAAGGGCAAGAAGACTTATTACTCTGACCGGCAGAAGGTGTCGAAGCTGACCGATGTGAATGGAGGCGTTGTGACACTCTATCCGGAATGGGAGGCAAATGTGTACAATGTTACATTTGACTATGGTGACGGAAGAGTGAAGACAGTTAGAAAGACCAAATACGGTGATAAGTACCAGTTCCCGTCAGATCCGACTCGTTACGGCTGGGAGTTCAAAGGCTGGAAAAAAGAAGGAGCCAACACAGCATTTGACATGAGTACGAAAGAGCTGCAGCTTCAGGACGCAAAAAATATTACCTTATACGCAAGCTGGAAAGCGAATCAAAAATATTCTTACAGACCATCAAATTCCGGCAATACATATCGTGTAACAGATAAACATGAGTATACCAGATTTACTTATTATGTAGACGGTAATCAGACTTCTGTAAAGACAACCGGAGACAGTGGACTGAATCCGGCAAGATATCATTTGAATATGAAGAATATTTCCTATAATGCAGTACATCAGAATTATTCAAAGATGAGGATTAGGATTAGTTACAAGATTAAAATGGTAAAAGATGGTTATTCAGATCTGAGAATTTCCTACCATACGAAATCCGATAATAAGGATCACACAGAGTGGAAGAAAAATACGGAGGATCTGAAGAAGAAAAACGGTAAAACGATTACCTGTGAATATACACTTACGACCGGAAGCAAGATTGATGTGGACAGTCTGACGCTGGAATTTGATGCACATGGAGTAGGACCGGATCGATATGATCTCAGCAATCTGAATGTAGATATTACATTTGAGTAGGAGGAAACAGATGAAAGAACATACAGGAAAAAATAAAATATTTATTGTCATTATCATCTGTCTGTGTGCGGTCATCATTGCGGGACTGATTTATTTCATGAAATTAAAAGGAGGTTCAGATTCGGCATTTAAGCCGGATCTGGATCCAAATGCGAAGACCCAGACGGCAGACGATACCGGAGAAAAGCCGACAGGAATCCGGATACCTGGCTATCCGACCATTACGATCGAGGCAGACAAAAAAGACGTGCAGATGAACCTGATGAATCCGGAAGGAAACCCATGTTACTTTACATTTGAAATCGTGCTTAACGACACAGATGAGACCATCTACACATCGAAGATGGTGGAGCCGGGGAAGGCGATTACAGAGGTGACATTAGAGAAGGCACTTGCAGCGGGAGAATATCCGGCGACCATCAAGATTACGACAGCATCACTCACCGATGGCTCTGCTATGAACGGGGCAAATGTAGAGATGACAATCATTGCACAGTAACGGGAGGGAGAACGATGAAAAAGAGAAGTATAAGAACAGGAATTCTTTTTGCACTACTGACTCCGGTGCTGTTAATATGTGCAGAAAATCCAATCTATGCAGCCACCACCCAGACGGCGGGAAGCGCGACAGTCAGTTATCATGTGGACCCGGCTTACCAGGTGACGATTCCGGTAGATACAAGCATGCGGTTTAATGAGACAGAAACCTCTTACGGGAATATTGTAGTAGAGCAGGCGCAGATTGAGGATGGAAAATGTATCCAGGTGTCATTGCTATCTGATCTTAACTTAAAGAATTCCAACAATTCAAAGGCAGTGATTCCTTATCAGATTTTGGCGCAGGATGAGGCGGGAAGCCGGCCATTTACATCAGCGCAGTATACAAAAGCCGGGGAAGAGACACCTCTTACTATCGCGATTAAAAAAGAAGACTGGAAGAAGGCGGCGGCCGGAGAGTACGCAGATACGGTGACATTTACTATATCATACGTGGACAAAAGTGAGTAAGGGGGCGTGCATATGAGGAAAAAGACAGAAAATATGGATATCATTGTGGATAAAAAGACTGTCCGCGTTACAACGGCAGTGTTTGTGACAATGATGACTATGCTGGCTGCAATCGCAGCGATGTTTTTTACGACCATGTCCGTTCTGGCAGCAGATGCAGGAAACTCATCGAATTCCCAGAGCACCATCAGTACAACCGTGCCGGACTCCCATAATATCCGTGTGGAAAAAAGTCACGCAGATGTAGTGATAGAAGGGGAAGAAGATCAGATAGAAGGCAACATAGATAACTTTGTTGTGGATCGTTTTGCCGAGCCGAAGATACGGATCACACCGGAAGAAGGATGGAAGGTTTCAAGGATTCTTCTGAACGGGGAAGACGTTACAGAACAGTTCCAGGACGGATATCTGACACTGGAAGAAGTCTGCGAGGATACGACACTGGTCATTGAGACAGCAGAAGATACCAGCGGCGGCGAAAGCAAAGACCCGGACAAGGATAAAGATCCGGGAAAAAATCCAGATAAGGATAAAGATCCGAATAAAGGAACACCGGGCACTGGAAAGGGACATGAATCAGAAAAAAAGACACCGTTAAATAAGCTGAAAAACCAGATGGCAGCAGTCACAGGAGACGAAGCAAGACCGATGCTTTATGCACTGGCAGCAATTGCAGCGGCAGCTGTGATCAGTGTGACGGTTATAAGAAGAAAAAATAAATAACAAAAGGGCGTATCGGTACAGATATCAAAAGATTTTATCCCCCTCTCAGGTGTTATACATCTGGGAAGGGGATAAAATATTATACAGGCATGACCTTTTCCCAATTAGCCGGTACATATTCTGGAAATGTAAACCCCTCGTATTTTGCAACAGAAAAAAGATAAACAGTATATAACAGTTGACAACAGTACTGTGCTGTTATATACTGTTTACAACAGGAGGAAACATATGAAGATTATAATCAATAATTCGTCGATGGTACCAATCTATGAACAAATTATGGAGCAGATCAAAGCACAGATTATCTCCGGAGAATTAAAAGAAAATGATATATTGCCGTCCGTGAGAACGATGGCAAAGGAACTGAAGATCAGTGCACTTACTGTGAAGAAAGCATATGATAATCTGGAAGCGGAAGGCATGACAGTCACGGTTCATGGGAAGGGAACTTATGTTGCGGCATCCAATACACAGCTGATGGAAGAAGAACGCAGAAAAGAAGTTGAGACAGATCTGGAAGCAGCGATCCAGAAGGGAAGGCGCTGCGGAATGAAAGAGGAAGAGATTCGTTCATTATTTGAACTCATCATGGAGGATGAATACTTATGTTAGAAATCAAAGGGGTTAAGAAAAGCTACGGCGAATTTCAGTTAGACTGTTCATTAAATGTAGAAAAAGGAAGAATTACTGGTCTGGTCGGAGAGAACGGAGCCGGTAAGAGTACCTTATTCAAAGCAATGCTCGGACTTATTTCTTATGATGGCGGCGAGATAAAGATCATGGGAAAAACACCGGAACAGTTAGGTGAAAAAGAGAAAGAAGAGTTGGGAGTTGTTCTGGCAGAAGCCGGATTCAGCAGTTATTTGAAAGGGAAAGATGTTGAGGCAGTTCTGGCAAGATTGTATCCAGGATTTGAGGCAGAAAAATTCCATCTGATGTGTGACAGATATCAGATTCCGTTGAATAAATTTATAAAAGAGTATTCAACAGGTACGAAAGCAAAATTGAATCTGATCATTGCATTGACACACCAGGCAGAATTTCTAATGCTGGATGAGCCGACAGCAGGACTTGATGTCGGAGCAAGGGAAGCGATGCTGGACATTTTAAGAGAATATATGGAAGAAGAGCCGGAGAGAAGCATCCTGATCAGTTCACATATTTCTTCGGATCTGGAGCATCTGTGTGATGACATCTATGTGATTCATAAAGGAAAGATTGTACTTCATGAAGAGATGGATACGATTCTTGAAAAATATGCGGTGCTGAAAGTCAGTGAGGCGCAATATCAGGCAGTGGATAAAAGTTACATTTTGAAAGAAAAAAAAGAGAACTTTGGAATTTCCTGCCTGACGAACGAGAAGCAGTATTATATAGAAAATTATCCGGAGATCGTAGTGGAGAGCGGCTCACTTGATCAGGTGATTCTTATGTTGACAGGAGGCGAGAGATAATGAAAGGAATCAGAGGACTGCTGGAAAAGGATTTTCGGTTGTTTTTCCGGCAAGGCAGCAATCTTTTTCTGATGTTGGCGTTTATGGCATTATTCTTTATACTAACGGGAAAAACAGGAGCTACCTTCATTGCAATGTATATTCCATCCGTTATGGCAGTATATTCAGGGAATACGATCAGTTATGATGAAAATGAACATGGCTACACGTATTTATTTTCTTTACCTGTAAACAAAAAAATATATGTCAGAGAAAAATACATGTTTTCCTTTATTATGACAGTGTTTGGATGGGGGATTGGAGTAATCTGTGCAGGAATTGCTGTATTCATAAAGCAGGGAGAAGTTTTTGATTTGGAAATGTTGGCAATGGAGCTGATCACAATTTTTGTGTTTCAGGCGATTGCGGGGATTGTGATTGCAATTAGGTTAAGGTTTGCAGGAGAGAAAGGACGATTTGCACTGCCAATTGCAGTTTTAATTGTTTTTGCAAGTTGTTATATAATTGGATTTTTTGTGAGGGCCAACTCGGGATTAAAAGAAAGTATTTCGTATATGATAGGAGAAACAGGCGATTTTGGAATCGCGATTGCACTGATTGTATTAAGTCTGATTGTATGGTTTGCTTCGTATAAGTACAGTATGAGAGTTATGAAAAAGAAAGAGTTTTAACAATTATAAGGATTCAGACACAAAGCATTCTGATATTCCAGGAGGGTTCGCACAATTGACAAAAGAAGGATATTTCCGACTGACCGGAAGACTGAAGCGAATCCTGTGATCGATCGGAGCAGATAAGACACCGTCAAGAGTTTATCCGATGGAAATTGAAAATGTATTGAGCAGGCATTCTGCCGTGGATAAATGTGCGGTAGTAGGAAGAAATAGAAACGGCAGAAAAATCGAAAATATAAAAAATATAGAAAAGTAAGAGCAAGAAAAATTTTGTTTGACTTTTTGAAAAAGAGGCAATATAATTACAAGAAAC